>Ga0315268_10000505_pt1 | contig 45435 bp, 27 predicted proteins | sample C1_top_MG_FD_204535 | JGI IMG/M metagenome (GOLD analysis project Ga0315268, IMG submission 204535) | Sediment microbial communities from Yellowstone Lake, YNP, Wyoming, USA - C1_top | ecosystem: Environmental > Aquatic > Freshwater > Lake > Sediment | place: USA: Wyoming | collected 2017-08-01 | reverse complement strand
AGTTCGACATTGTCTATTCCTGGGGCGTGTTGCATCACACAGGTGATATGTGGCGGGCGATCGAGAACGCCACGATCCCGGTAAAGGATCGCGGGTTGTTTTATATCGCGATATACAATGACCAGGGCCGATGGAGCCGCCGTTGGCTCATGATCAAGCGTGTTTACAATCATCTGCCGGGCCTGCTCAAACTGCCATACGCCGTGATCGTCATGGGTTTGCGCGAAATTCCGCAGGTCGTCAAGGATGTGATCCGGCTTTCGCCGGGACGTTATATCAGGCGCTGGACGGACTACGCAGAAACCAGCATGAGAGGCATGAGCTACCTGCATGACCTCATTGATTGGGTGGGTGGCTACCCCTTCGAGGTCGCCAAGCCCGAGCAGATTTTCGAGTTTCTCCAGAAGCGTGGTTTCCGGATGAATAGGCTTTTCAGCTGTGCTGGTGAATTGGGTTGTAATCTATACGTTTTCACCAAAGATGGCTGAGCGGCCACATATCTGCCTCATTGCGCCTCTGGTATTTCCGGTGCTGACTGGTGACCGCAATCTCAAGGTCATCGGGGGGGCCGAGGTACAACAGAATTTCATTGCCCGTGGTCTGCGTGCGGCTGGGTACCCTGTGTCGATTTTGACCGGTGATTTCGGTCAGCCGGATGATTATGAATTCGATGGTCTGCGCGTCCTTAAGGTCCGACAACAAGGACACACCTTCCCAGTGTTGCGATACTTTCATCCGCGGATGACCAGCATCTGGTCGGCCATGCGGCGCGCCAATGCCGATATCTACTATCAGCGTTGCGCGGGGGTGAATACTTTTATCGCTGGTCTGTATGCGAAGACCCATGGGAAACACTTTGTCTATGCCGCGGCCCATGATCTCGATCTCGATCGCCCCCGAACACGCGAAATCTTTCCAGGAAGTAGCGGCTGGCGGGATTTGCCGATATATCAGGCCGGCCTAAAAATGGCCGACGTCATCATCGCCCAGCACTCAGGACAAGTTGAGGCATGTCGGCGCTGGCATCGGCGGGAAGCTGAGTGGATACCGAGTGGCTATGTGCCGCCTACCAGTGCGCGTTGCGAACCTGATGGCGTTGTGTTGTGGGTTTCCACATTACGGCAATGGAAACGGCCAGAGCTTTTTTTAAAACTCGCGCAGTCACTGCCTAACCTTCAGTTTCGTATGGTCGGAGGCGCCTCGATGGCGGAGGGGGACAGAAGTGCAAAAGGATTTTTTTCCGAAATTGAATCAGCTGCCCGGGCATTACCAAATGTGGAATTTGTGGGCTTCGTACCCTATCAGGAAGTGGAGCGGCATTTCGATGAGGCCAGTTTGTTTGTCAACACTTCAGATTACGAAGGTTTTCCCAACACGTTTCTTCAGGCATGGGCGCGCGGCATCCCAACCGTTTCTTTCGTGAACTGCGGCGCAAGAGACGCGCACGGGCCTATTGGCGTGGTTGCCGGCGATCTGAACGAAATGCAAATGGCTGTTGCCCACTTCGCTGCTGATCGATCAGCGTGGCTGGAGGAGCACACGCGTTGTAGTCAGTATTTTCATGCCAATCATGCAATGCCCGCGGTTATCACCCGTTACCGCGCACTGTTCGACCGGCTCGCGGTCCCGGCATAACACATATGGCGCTTCGGACGGCCCTGTTCTGGAGTGGGATCCAGTCAATACTTCGCTTGGGCCTGAGTTTCATCAGTATCAAGGTGACGGCGGTCTATCTCGGCGCGCCGGGACTCGCCATTATCGGCCAGCTCAGCAACTTCACCACACTCATTCAAGGTGGAATCGGAAACGCGATCCAGACTGGAGTCACAAAACTCACGGCCGAGAGCGAGGGTGATAACGAACGGCAACTGCGCGTGTGGCGTACCGGTTTCCGTATGGCGCTGCTGCTCGGCATCTTTGCGGCCATCGTCGTGATGGCTGCCGCCCGGCCGATCTCGGTATGGTTGTTTGATACGCACGAATACTGGCCAGTTATTGTGTTGGCCGGGCCATGTCTTGTATTGGGTATCCTGAGCGTCATTTTCATGGGGATACTCAACGGCCTCAAACGTATTCGTGAACTGGCGCTGGTGACGATTTTCACGACCCTGGCCGGTTCAGTATTGTTTATCCCTTTGGCTTACCGCTTCGGTGTATGGGGTGGCCTGATTGGCACAGCAATTGCTGTCGCAGGCACGTTCTTTGTCAGCTGGGCAGTCCTAAACCGAACGCGCGCCCTGGGCACGCAAAGTCTGCGTGGACATTGGGACGTTGGCGTTGCGCGAGAGATCACGCGGTTTTATCCGATGCTGTTGGCGAATTCTGCGGTTGCGCCCTTTGCGTTGATTCTGGTGCGTAATATTCTTACCGATGGACTGGGTGTAGGCGCTGCGGGTTATTGGCAGGCCGCCTGGCGGGTGTCTGACATGTACACCCTCGTGCTAACAACGGCGCTGTCGTTCTATCTCATGCCTCACCTTGCCTCCACTCGGAACGAGAATTCGTTTGCGCGCGAGTTGTTTGGAATCACCTACAAGGTCATTCTTCTCACCGCGACAGCCGCGGTGGGGATTTATGTATTGCGGGACTTAGTGATCGCCGTTGTGTTTACGCACGAGTTTGTGCCGGTCAGCGATCTGTTCGCCTGGCAGCTCGTGGGTGACGTACTTAAAATGGCCAGCTGGCCATTCAGGATGGCGTTGGTCATTAAGTTGCGCGCACGCTGGTATATTGCGCTCGAGATCCTCGCGCCATTGTTGCACGCCGGTTTTACTTCCATCTTGTTGCCGTTCTTTCAGGTAAATGCGGCGACGCTTGGGTATGCGTTGGCTTACTTGATCACCGATTTGCTGCTGCTTGTCGCACTTCGTGACTACGTTGCACATCGGCGAGGGGGCAGTGAACGATAGGTGGTTTTGGTGTGCTGTTCCTCATGGAACTTAATAGAGCAATCTTTGTGTCATCTACCTCGGTCTCACGCAGCGGTTATATGGATGGTGACGAGGCTCACAAAGCAACCCAGATTTAACACCAAGGTTACTCGGATCTGGTTGCTGTACCGCCGCTGGGAATAGAGTGCAATGACAGGATGTATATCCGCTTGACCGCTTACTGTGGTATCCGAGGTGGTGGTGTGGCCATTGTTGATGACGGTGACGACATAGTTGATGTTGCTGCCTTGGTTGACCGTGTTGGGATGGCGGCAAGGCCCACGGCACGATCAGACGTCAGTAAGGCAAGACTCGAGTTGATGGTTAGCACACCTTGAGAAGAGGCCAGGAGCTTACCTTTTTGGTCCTGGTCAATGGCAATGGTATAGGAGTTGGTACCGGTGCCGTTTCGGGTGATGTTGCCTGAGTAAGAAGCATTGGGCCGCAAACCCACGACAATCATTTTGCTGTCCACAACGGGGGTGTTCCAATTCAAGCTGGCCGCTGGAAAATCGCCTTTGTTAAAAACAATGGTTTGTGTATTGGCGAGCAAGACCACCGCTGCGCTGTCGGTCGATAGATTCTGGGCACGGGGAGGGACTGTTACGGTGCCATCATTGTCCGCGACACTTAAGACATGCAGGAAATATTCGCGCTGAGAGGGAGCCGGTGCCGTAATCTCTATGCGCCAGTTGCCCATATCAGCGGAAACATAACTATCCGTTGTCGAAGCATCGGGGTCGGGATTGGGCGGGTAATTCACCAGTCCCGCCACGTAACTGGCTGCAGTCTTGGAGGGTGCCAGGAAGCGGAAGTCTTTGTCCGCATCCTTGCCGCCAATCTTAGTGATTATGGGATTCACAGGCAGCAAGGTTTGAGAGAACAGCATGCCAGCGCCGTTGCGAATCTCCATCGTGTTGACATTCTTAAGGGTATGTAGACCGGGACCCAAGACACTGCCTCTTGGCGGTACCGGCTCGTTGACTGTATGCAGCAGAAAACGTTTGGTCAGGCCCGCGCCCGCCACACTGGCGGTTACCTTGTCGAACACAATCGTTACCGACTTCCGCCAGAACGACGGCATACGTAAATAGAGTATGTAGCGGATAAAACCGTTGGTCTGGTCTAGCTTGGCGCTGTTGTAGGCTTTGCTGGCATTGCCGACGGTGTAGGTGTAGTCGGGTGTGTATTCATAGGCTGTCACGCCATCTAGGTGTCTTGCACCACTAGGCATTAGATCTGGAAGCGTGCCGTCCTGTCCGGGGAGAACCATCTGCCCGCCATCATTGCTGCAACAGAGAAGATTTCCATATTTATCCTTCCAGCTCCTTATGAAGGTCTCGGTCGGATCCCATACCGTAACCAGATTATGCGCAATACTGCGGACATAATAGTTATGCCAATGGGAGCTGCCGTAGGTGTCATAGTATCCTGAATCCACCAGCAGCGGTGCCTTGTAATACAAGGTGAAGGCATTGTTGTCCTGATGATGATGATTAAGACTGTAAAATGATGTCGACTTAAACTCGATAAGTGTCGCTTCAGGATAATTCCAACTATCGCGCATGAGTACGTTACCTGCGTTCCTGAACCATCGGGAATAATCCAGGTTTTCAAGAGGAGTTTCGGGTAGGCCAGGTTCCCACAAAAGCAGTTCGTAAAGCCGTGAGGAATGATAGCCAATCGCATCTCCATAGGGCAGGATCCAGTGGTTGTAGAAGCGCATTCCAAAGCCATTGCCGAAATGCTTGCCACCCCAAAGTGCGAAGCTTTTTCCAAGCTCATTACCGAGCTTATAAGTAAAGGCATCGCCGCTGGCCGGAAAAGAAAAATCGCCCCTTAGTCCATAGATGTCACGGTCAATCAACTTGCCTTGCCAGGGTTCGCTCAGGGAAACGTTACTGCCCGACTCCCAAAGAAGTATTGCATCGAGGGCTGTATACGCTGCTCCATACGCCCAACCCATGTGGTGGCCTCCATCCACGCTGGTCCAAGCGCGTGCCGGGTTGTAACCGCTGACGAAATTTTGATATTCCACGTTCAATAAGTTTTCAATCTCTGGGTGTTCATCGTAGACCGCAAACAGGGCTGGAGTAATCCTGGTATTGTCTTCAAATGAATGGCCGTCGACATAATTTGGGCTAGGTACCGCTACATCGCCATTCCCGTTGTTGGTTCTACAATGCCAGTCTGCGCCCAATGAAACTTGGTTACCGCCACATATAGCGCCTGCCAAGTCAGGAAGACGTACGGTTTCAAGGATGGCAGCAGCTAATGCTACGCGATAGGTATTGCCATCGTTTCGAAACGTGGATCCCATCGCGTTGAAAAACCAGTCATACAGTACTCCCATAGCCCCAATGCGCCCACCCTCGAAATATTCTCTTGGGTAATCGCCTGCGCTACGCGGTGTGTCTATCAGGCGATTGGCATACACAATTGCCGCTGTTTTGAATTGTGCATCCGAGGTCACCATCCAAGCCATTCCCAGACTTGTTGCTACCTCGATAATGCCCATTGGATGGGCGTTTGCCACACTCTTAGGGGCAAGTGGATCTCCGCCGCTGTTAAGTGTTCTAGCCACGTCAAGAGCGCGACCGTAGCTAGCCGCCCATGCCTCAGTTAGCAGCGAGGGGGCGCTGACGCGAATTCCTGCGCTGGTACCCATCTGGATGGCGTAGTCCCCATTCGCTCTCGTAGTCCAAGTGTTGCCGGGACTAATGCGCAATCGGCGATTGTTATTGGAGATGTCTTTAGTCACACCCCCGCTGCCTTCGTTCATGCTAAAGTCGGCCATCAGAGCCTTACTCTGAGGCGTATCGGTGCTGTAAACGCGGACATTGTCGATCAGATCCCTGCCACTTAGGTGAAATTTCTGCCCATCGGGTTGCCATTCCGCCGGAACGCCGTTTGTTTGATTCCAGATCAGGTCAATCGTCGGTACGCCGTCAATTTGCAGAGTGGCTATATGATTCAGTGAATTCCAGGAGATTCGAATGGTATGCCACTGGTTTCGGCTTAATGAAAAATTGTTCACTGCAACATAGTCTCCATTATTGGCCTGGAGGGCCACTTGGAATCGGAGAACCATCTGGTTTGACTGGTGTTCGTTGCAGTCCAAGTGGCGCAGAAAAACATGATTACGATTCCTGTCATAATCATCGAAAACCGGAGTGAGGCAACTGCTTGGTGGATTATTACTATTCACGTGGGTACAAACCGTAGGGTCAAGAATTAGTTGAGGATAGATATCGATCTCCAATGTCCCCTGCTTCTGCGGAAACGCGGCTCCATTGAGGGGGGTTGGCACATTGGCCGCTGCCCGAATGGCAGCGACGCGCGCGCTATCCAGATATAACCTCGGGTGTCCTGGTTTGATTTTGAAAGGTAATACCGCATTCGCAGCAATGGGAAACATCAGAAATACGGTAACAACCAGCCATGCAACGAACCGATGAGCACTCACATTTTTCATGATCTCATTCAAGCGGATGTGTAATGGGTACTGGGTTTTCTGTGTGGCCTTGTCGGTGAATCCACGATATCATAGTGATTTTGGCAAATAAATCAGCATTATCCGCGCACCTAATGTCGGAGACGACCGTGGTGTTTCAGAATGACATGTCCACACTGTTCCTGCTCAACAATCTTTACATCGGTGGTTCGGAACGCAAGACCGTGCGTGTGGTCAATGCGCTACATCGACGTGGGCATAACATCCATCTTGCTTGGCTGAATGGTCCCGAGACGCTGCGCCACGAGATTGCCCCCGGCGTCCCTGTTATCTGTCTTGATCGCCACGGAAAGTTTTCCTGGCGCGCGCTGCGTCGACTGGAGCGCTACGTACGTGAACAGGGAATAGCACGCATTGTTTGCATGAATCAGTATCCGTTTCTCTATGCGAAGGCACTGTGCCTGGTAATGGGAAATGCCGCGCCGTCCTGTGTTGTTACAGTTAATGTCACAGAATTTACGAGCCGCAAAGAGGCAGCACAAATGGTACTTTACTTGCCATTGATGCGTCGCGCCGATGAGCTTGTGTTCGGTAGCGAATACCAGCTCGACCTCTGGGTTGAACGATATCGTTTGCCAAGGGGGAAATGCCGCTACATCCATAATGGCGTGGACAGCGATCATTTTTCTGTACTTGCCACTGGTTCGCCGGCCACGGATCATCGCGCCGCATTTTGTCTCGGCCCAGACGATTTCGTCGTCGGCACGGTTGGCATGTTCCGGCCGGAAAAGCAGCAGGGCGACCTGATCGAAGCCGTTGCGAGACTGCGTGCGCAGGGTATGAGCGCCTTTGCACTGATCGTGGGTAGCGGTGTAAAAGCACCCGTGCTGAAAAAACTAGCGGCCGATGCTGGAGTGACGGATTACATCCGATTTCCCGGCGAGATGCGCGATGTGCGACCCGCGCTTGCCGCCATGGATGTCTTCGTGTCGACCTCGGTATCGGAAACATTCTCAAACGCCGCGATCGAGGCCATGGCCATGAGCCGGCCCGTGGTACTGAGCGATGTGGGTGGGACGCGGGAGATGGTTTGGGAGGGCGTCAATGGGCGCCTTTATCCGGCATCCGATGTCGGTCGGCTAACTGCCGTTCTGGAAGGGCTGGCCTCGGATCAGCTCGACGCACGGCGCATGGGCGAGGAGGCGAGGCGAATCGCTATTGAGCGGTTCTCGTTTTCGCGCATGGTGAATGAATACGAGGCGCTGTGTGGAACTACAAAGAGATGAAAATGGCACCGATAATAAATAAAAAATTAAGTTATCAAGTCTGTAAACCAGGAAGACGATAAGACCAACCATGTGTGGCATCGCGGGTATCTATCACCTTGCCGGACGACTGGTCAACGCCGATCTGCTGAATCCAATGATCCGTTGTCTTGCGCACAGAGGACCGGATGGTGAGGGGACTTATATTGATGGACCTGTCGGACTGGGCCATAGGCGTCTCGCGATTATCGATTTATCAACGGGGCAACAGCCGATGCTCAGTGACGATCGGTCACTGGCGATCACTTTCAATGGAGAAATCTATAACTACATTGAATTGAAGGCGGAGCTGTTAAAGCTCGGCTGCCGATTCCGTACGGAATCGGATACGGAGGTGATTCTGCGAGCCTATGAGACCTGGGGAATGGAATGTCAGAACCGCTTCAACGGTATGTGGGCATTCGCCCTGTGGGATGCCCGGAAACAGCAGCTGTTCGTTTCACGTGACAGGATCGGTGAAAAACCGCTGCATTATGCCGTCTACGACGACACTTTTCTGTTCGGCTCGGAGATCAAGTCAATCCTGGCCTACGGCGTTCCGGCCGAGGCCAGGATGGAGTTGCTGGAAATCTACCTGACGCTGGGTTACATCCCGGCGCCACACACGTTTTACCGGCATATCCATAAGTTGCGGCCTGGGCATTATCTCCTGATCAAGGATGGCAAGGTGGCGGAACATGAATACTGGAGCTTTCCGCAAATAGATGAAAATGAGATGCTGACCGACAAGGCTGCGGTGTATGCGGAGTTCAGCCGCCTGTTGAGTGATTCGGTGAAGATCAGGATGCGCAGTCATGTGCCTTTCGGTGCTTTTTTGAGTGGCGGGCTGGATTCTTCCAGTATTGTTTCCCTGATGGCACAAAACACCGAACACCCAGTTCAAACATTCACCATCGGCTTCAGGGAAAAGCTGTTCGATGAGCGCGCGCTGGCGCGTCAGGTCGCCGCGGCATTTCATACGAAGCATCATGAACATTTGGTCGAGCCGGATACGTTCGAGCAATCTCTGCAAAAAGTATTGCATCATTATGATGAGCCGTTCGGCGATTCCTCCGCCATTCCCACCGGTCATGTTTCCCGGCATGCCAGCCAGCACGTCAAAATGGTGTTGACCGGCGATGGAGGCGACGAGGTATTGTCCGGTTATACGATTTACCAGGGTGAAAAATTCTCTGCACAGTACCAGCGTTTGCCCCGCTTTATGCAGGCAGGAATCCCCAGGGTTGCTGCTGCGCTGGCGCGCCCATTGCGTGGAAATCTGCGTTATCGGTTGAATCGTGTTGCCAAGGTGTGTTTGGCCGCGGGCGCGCCGTTTACCTCCCGACTCGTTACCAAACTCGCGTTTATCGATCCCGCAACGATCAAGGAGCTGACCGGCGATCTGACGCAGGTCTGGCGTATCGAGGAATTTCTCGATGAAGTGATGCGTGATTGCCGGTACAGCGATCCTTTCTATAAGCTGATGTACTTTCAGTTCAAGGTATCATTGCCGGATGATATGCTGGTTAAAATAGATCGTATGAGCATGGCCTACTCGCTCGAAGCGCGCGTGCCATTTCTGGATCATCGCCTCGTCGAATTCATGGCGAAGGTTCACAAGGATGTCAAAATGTCTGGCTATAAGCGAAAGTCTGTGCTGCGTAATACGGTCGCCAAATCGTTGCCCCGTACGCTTCTGAAAGCACCGAAGAAGGGCTTTGTCGTTCCATTGCGGGAGTGGTTTAGAGGTGAATCGTTTCGCTCCCACTTGCACGATCTGCGGGAAATGGACGGAGAATTCGGAGCCCGCAAGGGCGTTATTGAACGTTTAATCCAAGCCAACCTGGAAGGCAAGTCAGACAATGGCAACTTTATCTGGATGCTGTTTCTGCTCAGACAATGGCGTCAGAATGCAGGATGTGTGTGAAGCCATGAAAATTCTTATCACGGGCCCTGCTCTTGCCGGTTCGGGCGGGGTGGCGAGCTACTATAACGCTGTTCTTCCCCACCTGCGTCAACAGGATGATTTAGGCATACAGTATTTGGAGATCGGCAGCTACGACAGTTCGGGCGGAATCTTGCACCCCCTGGTTGACCAAGTCCGATTCTTGAGAACGCTTGCCAGGATTCGCCCTGCTGTTGTTCATGTTAACCCGTCGCTTAACCTGAGAAGTTTTATTCGTGACGGTTTGTTTGTTTATCAAGCCAAGCGCCTGGGTTACCCGGTCGTCGTATTTTTCCGCGGGTGGGACGAAAACTTCGAATCCGCCGTGGCGAGAATGTGGCTATGGTTTTTCAGAAGAACATACCTCAAGGCAGATGCGTTTGTTGTTCTTGCCACAGCGGTCAGGAACAAGCTCACGGAATGGGGGGTGTCAGCACCGATCCAGCTTGGCACAACAACGGTGTCCAGTGATCTTTTACGCAATTTTTCCATCAGCGAGAAGGCGGAAAAATTGGCAGCTGACCCATTGGTCAAGATTCTGTTCCTGTCCAGGGTGGAGAAGGAAAAGGGCGTAATCGAAGCGATGGAAGCCGTGACCATGTTGCGCGCCAAAGGGAAACCGGTCGCACTTACGGTGGCTGGCGATGGTGCAGCCATGCGTGCGGTTAGGAAATTCGCAGACCAGCATGATGCATTGAAAGAATTCCTATTTATCGTAGGTGAAGTTCGAGGGAACAATAAAAGCTCATTGCTCGCATCACACCATATATTTTGTTTTCCATCCTATACCGAAGGTATGCCTAACTCGGTGCTTGAAGCCATGGCGTTTGGAATGCCTGTCATTACGTGTCCCGTCGGGGGGCTGCGTGACTTCTTCGAAAATGGAAAGATGGGTTACCTGGCAAAACAGAAATCAGTTACGGACATCGTAGACGCGATCGAGAGACTGATCAATGACCGGAATGCGATGAAGAGTATGTCTTCTTACAATTACCGCTATGCCACGGAAAGGTTTTTAGCGCCAAGGGCGGCGGATTTTTTGACAAAGGTGTACCGGCAGGTTGAATTCACGGCACCAAAGGCGGTTGAATTCACGGCAACCGTTCGTTCACCGATATTCATTGTCGGGACGCCGCGGTCCGGAACAACCCTGATGGCTGGGATATTGGGCAGGCACCCAAATATTTTCATGCCGGGCGAGACGCATTTTTTTGACGATATCTATGCCAGAAGAAATGAAATAGGTGACCCGCGTGATCCAGAGGTTATGGGAAGAATCGTAGGCCGCCTTCTGACGCTGTATAAAAGGTATTACGAGTTACCTGACCAGGAGCGTGTCGCCCAACTGTTATCAGACCCCTCTGTCTTTGCCGGGATGAAAACCGCATGCAAGGATTATCGCGATGTCCTGTCGTATTTCATGGAAGTACAGATGCGCCATGAAGGCAAGATTCGGTGGGGAAATAATACCCCGCGTGACTTGTTTAACGTTCCTGAAATCCTGGCGTTATATCCCGAGGCGAAGTTTGTGGTATGCACGCGGGACGTGCGTGATTTTCTTTTATCGTACAAGGAGAAATGGAAGATCACGGGTGCCGAACATGTATGGAGATTGAAGCAACTATACCATCCCGTTGTAACTTCGCTATTGTGGAAATCAAGCGTTCGGATGCTCTCAGGTATTGAAGCGATAGTTCCGGTGGGCAGTCTCATCGTTGTTGGCTACGAAGAACTCGTGACCAATCCGGAAGCAACCGTACGAAAAATATGCAGGGTCGTAGGCGAGGAGTTCGTGCCGAGTATGCTGGATGTGGACACACACAACAGCTCATACAACACAGATGGCCAAGGGATATTTGTTTCTTCAGTGCACCGTTGGCGGACAGCGCTTAGTGCTGAAGAAATCGTGGTGGCCCAATGGTTGACGCACTCGGATCTCATGGCATTTGGGTATCCCTTGGATAAGGCACAGCCCAATTTCCTGAGGCTGGCGTGGATTCTTATTTCTGCGCCCTATGCGTTGATCAGGGCATTGAGTGCAAACAAGGGAACGCGAGGGCCGTTGATCCCTTATGTCGGACGGCGCCTTTTATCGCTGTTCCGTATATCGGATAAATGGTTACACTGATTGAATTAACATGTGCGGCATCGCGGGATTGATCGTTGAGCGGAAAATGCAGGATGCCCCGGGTGTTCTGCGCCGCATGACCGGGACGGTCGCCCACCGTGGTCCGGACGATGAAGGATTTTTTGAGACGGCAACCGGCGATAACCGTTATTTCATTGGCCTTGGACACCGGCGGCTTTCGATCATTGATTTGAACACTGGCCATCAGCCGATAGGCAATGAGAACGGCCGTGTGCAGATCGTTTTTAACGGCGAGATATACAATTTCCAGGAACTGCGCGAAGAGCTGATGGAGCGCGGCCATCGTTTTGCCACGGCCTCGGATACGGAAACCATCGTGCATGCCTATGAGGAGTATGGCGAGGCCTGCGTGGAGCGTTTCCGCGGGATGTTCGCCTTCGCCATCTGGGATGCTGATCGCGAAAAATTGTTTCTCGCGCGTGACCGGTTTGGCAAGAAGCCATTGTTCATATATTCGAGCAACAACAGACTGCTCTTTGGCTCGGAAATAAAATCCCTGCTCGCCTGTCCCGAGATCTCCGTTGAAGTTGATCGACAGTCGGTGTGGCAATATCTCGCATATCGCTACGTGCCCGGGCCCGCGACCTTGTTTGCCGGCATACGCAAACTCGAGCCAGGTTCGTACGCCGTCTGGGAAAGAGGCACCTTGCGTGAGCGGCGTTATTACAGCCCTCCCGACCAGAAACCATATTCACCGCGGGTACTGATGGCCGACCCGGTAGGGGATTTTCTGGCGCTGCTGGATGAGTCAGTAAAGATCCGCATGATCAGCGATGTGCCATTTGGCGCGTTTCTGTCCGGGGGCATTGATTCATCCGCCGTGGTTGGGCTCATGGCGCGCCACAGTTCGCTCCCGGTCAAGACGTTTTCGGTGGGTTTTGCCGAATCCCGGTACAGCGAACTGGATTATGCGCGCGTCATCGCGCAGCAATTTTCGACGGAACATCATGAATTGACGGTATCACAAGATCACCTGATGGCGGAATTGCCGGATCTGATCCGTTACCGCGACGCGCCGGTATCGGAACCATCGGATATCCCGATTTACCTGCTGTCGAAAGAGGCGCGGCGTACCGTCAAGATGGTGCTAACGGGCGAGGGCAGCGACGAATTTCTCGGTGGTTACCCCAAGCATGTGTTCGAAGGTTATGTAGGCGTCTACCAGGTAATTCCTGGTGTATTGCGCCATGCGCTCATCGAGCCGTTGATGCATGCGCTGCCCTATCGTTTCCGCCGCGCAAAAACGGCCATCCTGAATTTAGGACTGAATGCCTGTGAAGACCGCCTCCCGCGCTGGTTCGGCGCGTTATCGCGGCGTGAACGTGATGCGTTGGTTGCATTTCGACCTGTTGCCGATTCCGGCAATGATGGTGTGCAGTTTGATACATCACCACAGAACAGCGCGCTGCGGCGCATCTTATATTTTGACCAGATCAGCTGGTTGCCGGATAACCTGCTGGAACGGGGCGACCGCATGACCATGGCTGCTTCAATCGAGGCGCGCATGCCGTTCATGGATCATGAGCTGGCGGCGTTTGTTTCTTCCCTGCCCGATAAGTATCGTGTGCGGGGTCGGCAGACCAAATGGATACTGCGTGAAGCCATGCATCGCTTGCTGCCACCAACCATTCTGGAGCGACCCAAAGTAGGTTTCCGCGTGCCGGTCAACGAATGGTTTCGCGGGAAGATGCGCGCCTATCTATACGACCACCTGACTGGGCCGGATTCACGCACCCGCGCGTATTACAAGCGCGAGGCACTGGACCGTATCTTATCCGAGCATGTCCGAGGGCGGCAGAATCACGAAAAGTTGCTGTGGTCCCTCTTGAATCTTGAACTCTGGCACCGCCAATACACAGGAGCGGCGTGACGGGACTTGCTTGGAAGCTAAACCGCTTGCGGGCCATGGGCGTGTGCGAGGTTGGGCACCGTGCGTTCCGGTGGTTTTCACAAAAACGCGAGGAGTTGCTTATCACCTTGGGCAGTGTGCCTGTTCCTCCATGCGTTGTTGGTCCAAAGCTGCCTCTTTTCCCTCGGGTCGATGGCTGGCTGGCGGTGTGGCAGAGGCATTACCGGATTGACGAGAAAAGCCTGGATCGGCTGCTCCAGGGGAAGATCGATTTTTTCGGCCACCCGCCATTGGATGTCGGCATGCCAGTCGACTGGCATCGGGATCCGGTAACGGGTATTCGTGCACCATTGTATTTTGGCAAAAAACTGAACTATCGCGACGACACCATCGTGGGCAATGTAAAGTTCACCTGGGAGTTGGGGCGCCACCAGCATCTGATTCCGCTTGCCGCCGCCTACGCCTGTACCGGTGATCGTCGTTACCGGGATGCCGTGGCGGCACAAATTGAAAGCTGGATCAGGGACAATCCTTATGGACTGGGTATCCACTGGTGCAGCGCACTGGAAGTCTCGCTACGGCTGATTTCATGGGCGGTGGTGCACAGCCTTTTGGCGATGCGCGATGGAGAGGAAGGGTTGTTCTCTGCCCTTGAGAACAAGGAAAGGCTCGGCGTCGCCATTTATCAGCAGGCTATGTTTGTGCGTAATTATTTGTCGCGCTATTCGTCCGCCAACAACCACTTGATAGGAGAGCTTACCGGGTTGTGGGTTGTCAGCCAGGTATTTGATATGGGCAAGGCAGGCGAGCGATTGGCCAAGTTTGCCCAAGCTGAGCTGGAACATGAGGCGCAGCAACAGATATATGAGGATGGTGTCGATAAAGAACAGGCTCTCTATTATCACCTATGGGTGCTGGAGTATCTGCTTTTTGCCTGGCTCGCGGGGGAACGCTGTGGCAGATCATTTTCCGACGACTTCCGGAAACGGATTGTGGGCATGGCGAAGTTTCTGCGGGACGTCACGCCAGCAGGGGGACAACCGCCGCAGGTGGGCGACTCCGACGATGGTTTTGTCACGCGGTTTGAACCTGTATGGCCGCACACGGCGTACGGCGACGTGCTGGCAGCAGTCAACATAACGCTCGGTAGTAAAGACGTGGATATGCCGCAGAAAGCATTTTGGTATGGCATGTTGCGTGGAAAACTACCGTCAGAGGATGAGCGAGGTGAGGAGCAAGCCCCGTATCCCCGCATCTACCGTAGTGGCGGTTATGCGGTGTTAGGTGCGGGCCCGGTGCATCTGGTGTTCGATGCCGGCCTGCTTGGTTATCCCTCCATTGCTGCTCATGGTCACGCGGACGCATTGAGTTTTTGTCTGGCCGTGGATGGCGATTGGTGGTTGGTGGATCCCGGTACCTACGCATATCACAGCGAGCATGGTTGGCGCGATTACTTCAGGGGCACTGTCGCCCACAATACCCTGGTGGTGGATGGCGCGAATCAGTCTGCGATCGGCGGACCGTTCCTGTGGCTGCAGCATGCTCGAGGCAGACTGATTGATGTGGGCACAGACCCTGCAGGAGTTCAATGGGCGGCTGGCACACATGATGGGTACGTGAGGCTCGGTGCAACGCACACGCGGCGGATCGAACTTTCCGCGCAAGGCGACAAGATCACCATTTCCGACGAGGTTGGAGGGAATAGCGATCATGAGATGGCCATTCATTTTCACTTTGCCCCGGATATCGAGTTGTCACCCGGCCCGCAGCCAGTCTCTTGGCAGATATTCAAGCCTGGATCGGAACACAGAGCGCTTCTGCAGGTAGATGAGGCGTGGTGCTGGGAGGCGGTGCGCGGCAGCGAATCCCCCAAATTGGGGTGGTATTCTCCGTCGCTGGGCGTGAAAGTGCCTGTTTTTACTCTTCGGGGAACTCGCAGAACCCGGTTGCCGGTTCAGACGGTGACCCGCATTCTGGTGCAATGAGTGGGGCGGTTTGGGGCGGATAAATCATTTATAATGTATTTGTGTCGTATCCACATATATAGATACAGAAATTGGGTGGGAGAGAAAGGGGTATGAGAATTAGCATATTTGGCTTGGGCTATGTTGGGGCAGTGTCTGCAGGATGTCTTGCCCAGGAAGGTCACCACATCATCGGTGTTGACCCTTATCAGCCCAAGGTGGATTTGATCAACCAGGGCAAAACCCCCGTTATTGAAAAAGATATTGGCGAGATTATTGCCGCAGCCGTAAAGCAGGGAAAACTGAAGGCCACTACGGATGTGCGCGAGGCGGTCACCCATTCCGATATCTCCTTGATCTGTGTCGGCACCCCGAGCCAGATGAACGGCAGCCTGGATCTTAAATACGTGCGTAATGTGTGTGAACAGATCGGCACTGTTCTCAAGGATAAAGCGGACTTCCATGTGGTTGTGGCACGCAGCACCATGCTGCCAGGAAGCATGCGCAGCGTGGTGATTCCCATTCTCGAGGAGACCTCAGGTAAGCGGGCCGGCAAGGATTTTGGAGTGTGCAACAATCCCGAATTCCTGCGTGAAGGCACATCAGTATGGGATTTTTACAACCCTCCCAAGACAGTCATTGGCGAGACAGATTCGCGCGGTGGTGACTTGCTTGCGAGCCTGTACAAAAAAATGGACGCCCCCATGATTCGCACCGATGTAGAAACGGCGGAGATGGTCAAATATACCGATAACGTCTGGCATGCGCTCAAGGTAGGTTTCGCTAACGAGATTGGCAATCTCTGCAAATCAATTGGGATTGATGGCCACAAGGTGATGGATATCTTCTGTCAGGATATCAAGCTCAATCTTTCGCCTTATTATATGAAACCTGGTTTCGCTTTTGGGGGCTCATGCCTTCCCAAAGATGTGCGGGCGTTGTCTTACAAGGCGAGGAGCCTCGACCTTGATGTGCCTATCATTAATGCCATCATGCCCAGCAACGAGCGGCAGATCGAAAAGGGACTGAAGATGATCATGGAAAAGGGAAGCAAGAAGGTCGGCATTCTCGGTTTCAGCTTTAAGGCGGGCACGGACGATCTGCGCGAAAGTCCCTTGGTAGAGGTGATCGAAAGATTGCTTGGGAAGGGCTACGACGTCAAGTTATATGACCGTAATGTGAATATTGCGAGTTTGGTCGGCGCCAACCGTGACTACATCCTCAACCACATCCCGCATATTTCCAGGCTGATGGAAGACAGTATTGACAAGGTGCTCGCCCATGCCGAGACGGTTGTAATTGGCAACGGGGCCACGGAGTTCCGCACGGTGCTGGAGCGTCTTCGGGAAGGACAGGTTGTGGTTGATCTCGTGCGTATTTCTGACGCAAAGAGCGCGCAGGGGAAATATGATGGTATTTGTTGGTGATGGCACCTCGTGTTATTCATGTCAGGAACGCTTCACGATCCGCACAGTCTGCACGAAATTTCATCTTTTCCAAAAAATGTTTTTTACATGGCGATTTCTTGCGCGATGAAAAATTGTTGGCGCATGTGTTTTTGTCCATTCAAGCGGCATAGCTTTGTATACAAACCGTCCACGTAAAGTTCTGATCATTGTTGAAAATCTGCCATCACCCTTTGATCGTCGGGTGTGGCAGGAGGCAACTACCCTTATAGATGCAGGATATGAGGTTTCGATCATCTGCCCGACCGGAAAGGGGTATGAAAAAAAATTCGAAGTTATTGAGGGTGCCCATATTTATCGCCATAACCTGCCTTTGGAGGCCGAAGGGGCCTTGGGATATTTGATCGAATATGCCATGGCTTTGTTTTGGCAGTTTGTGCTTGCCTGGAGGGTGTTGCTGACGCGGGGATTCGACGCGATTCACGCCTGCAATCCTCCCGATAACATCTTTCTGGTTGGTGGCTTCTTCAAGCTATTCGGCAAAAAATTTCTCTTCGACCACCATGACATCAATCCCGAACTCTATGAGGCGAAATTCGGTCGCAAGGATTTCTTCTACAAGGTAATGCTTGCCTGGGAGCGATGGACATTCAAAACCGCGGATGTATCGATCGCGACCAACGAGTCTTACCGGCGGATTGCCATTGAACGCGGTGGAATGTCACCTGACAAGGTGTTTGTGGTCCGTAGCGGCCCGAAACTCGACAGGTTAAAGATTCTTCCACCTGTGGCACCTCTCAAAAGAGGGCGCAAGTATCTCGTGGGTTATGTTGGCGTGATGGGCAAGCAGGAGGGCATCGACTATCTTCTGCAGGCCGCGCGCCACATCGTTTTCAATATGGGGCGCATTGACGTGCATTTTGGGCTGGTAGGGGGCGGCACGGCACTTGAGGAAATGAAGGATCATGCACGCGAACTGGGCGTGACGGATTACGTCACCTTCACTGGCCGCGTTCCTGACCAGGAAATGCTGGAGATGCTCAACACCGCCGATGTCTGCGTGAACCCTGATGTGGCGAATGAGATGAACGACAAGTCCACCATGAACAAGATTATGGAATACATGGCCCTGGGAAAACCCATTGTCCAGTTTGACCTGACCGAAGGGCGATTCTCGGCTCAGCAGGCTTCCCTGTATGCCAGAAAAAATGACGCAGCGGATCTGGCCGAAAAAATTGTGTTTCTGCTGGATAATCCGGCCCTGCGGGAAGAAATGGGGCGTTTTGGGCGCAATCGCGTGGAGAATGAATTAGAATGGAAATATGAGGAACCCAAACTGCTTCAGGCCTATAAGGTGTTGTTTAACGAGAGTAGAGTGTAGATGACGGCGCTGTATTATTTAGGTATCGCCTCTTGCCATCGGCGTGGTGTGCGCTGTTTCCTGACACATTACACATCCTGGTTACAGGTGTGGAGGTGGTGTTCGGATGGCTGGACAATGATGACGTTATGCAGGACTTAGAGAGTCTCGATGTCAAAAAGTCAACTACCATTGGGCAGGCTAACACGTTGAAGAGACGAGTTTATGACAGACATTTGGCGTTGCTGTGGGATAACTGGCGTGTCAGTACTTGCGCTATAATTAACAACCAAGTGCATCGACCTGATTTTGCTCGTCAGCGTAACCCGTCTACTGATTAGGACCTGAACAGAAATAACAAATGCGTTGTAGACTCCCGTTTCCATGAGCCAGAATTACTAAAATGTGTATGTTGGACTGAACCATGTCCCCCCAAACTCCCGTGTCGCCTCGCTTGTATCTGCCTGACTCAATGAGTTGGACGCTCATTGGCATTGTCTGCATCTTATTCGGCTTCATCTACACTGACGCGTTTTTGCGCCTAAATGAAATATGGTCAACGCATGAAGAAATGAGCTATGGCTATATGGTCCCTTTTATTAGCGCGTTTCTGTTTTGGCAGAAGCGTGACCTGGTGGTGGCTGAGAGATACCAAGGTTCTTGGTTGGGTATCGCGATCATTGCAGTTGGTCTGCTCCTGAACGTCATTGGCGAACTGACCACGCTTTTCCTTGTTATCCAGTATTCATTTGTCATCACTTTGATTGGCGTCGCGCTTTCCATTCTCGGTACGGCTGGATTCCGGCATGTGTGGGCAGCGTTCGTAATCCTTTTCTTCATGGTTCCGCTCCCAGCATTCCTGTTGCTGGAGCTCTCCGCGCAACTGCAACTGATCTCCTCCGAACTGGGGGTAGCGGTGATCCGGCTATTCGGGATCAGCGTCTTCCTCGAAGGGAACGTGATCGACCTTGGTCAGATGAAACTGCAAGTCGTCGAAGCGTGCAGTGGGTTACGCTATCTGTTTCCGTTGATGACGCTCGGTTTCATCGCGGCGTATTTTTACCGGGCAGCGATGTGGAAGCGATGGTTCGTGTTTCTCTCGACCATTCCCATCACCGTGCTCATGAATAGTTTCCGCATTGGGATGATCGGGGTGCTGGTGGAGTACGGGGGCAAGTCGCAGGCGGAAGGCTTCCTGCACGATTTCGAGGGTTGGGTTATCTTCATGACCTGTACAGGTATCCTGCTGGTCGAAATGTGGTTGCTGTCGGGCGTGGGTGAAAAACGTCGTCCATTGCGTGAGGTATTTGGCCTTGATTTGCCACCACCGCTGCCGAAAGATGCGGAGGTGCAACGCACTTCCCCCTCCAGACCCGCCATGGTTGGCACTGCGTTAGTGCTCCTGACAGCCGTGACGACATACGCGCTTCCTGCTCGGGTAGAAAATTCTCCCACCCGACAGGCCTTCCGTGATTTCCCTCTTGAGATTGGAGGTTGGCGTGGCACGAAGGCCGAGATTGAGAAGATCTATCTCGACGAACTCAAGTTGAATGACTACATCCTTGCTGACTACGCGAAGTCCGGAGAGCTGCCGATAAACTTTTATGTCGCCTGGTACGACTCTCAGAGGAAGGGTGAGTCTGCTCATTCCCCGCGCACCTGTATCCCGGGCGGCGGGTGGAAGATTGTTAGTCTCGAATCTTATCCCGTTAACGGAGTTGCCTTTGCCGGCCGGCCCCTGACAGTCAATCGCACGGTCATCCAGATGGGCGAAGTGAGGCAGCTTGTGTACTACTGGTTCCAGGAGCGTGGACGCAGCATTACTAATGAGTACGTGGTGAAATGGTATATCCTCTGGGATGCCTTGACACGCAATCGCACGGATGGCGGCTTGGTGCGCTTAACGACCACCGTAAGACCGGGAGAAAATATCGCGGATGCTGACGGGCGTCTTGCTGGTTTTTTGAAGCTGGTCAATGAGCCGCTGAAAGCCTATCTGCCTGACTAGGGGATATAGATTCGATGCTGTTTGAGTCCCATATCGCATCACTGCGCATAATAGCAATGACGATAGAACAGTAAAGACGCAGACAAATGACCAATCTTCTTGCATTTATTACCGCCCTGGTAATTAGCATGGCGATAATCCCGCTCATGGCCCGTTTGGCGCCGCGAGTGGGAATGATCGATCGCCCTGACCCGCGCAAGGTCCATGCGGTTCCGATCCCGCGCGCCGGCGGCGTAGGCATTGTGCTGGGGGCGCTGGTGCCCATCGTCATGTGGCTTCCCATGGACACGTTGACAGGCGCCTATCTGTTTGGCGCCACGGTGTTGCTGTGCTTCGGCGTGTGGGACGATATCCGTGAACTGGGGCACTATGTAAAATTTATCGGCCAGTTCATTGCTGCCATCGCGGTGGTATATTACGGTGGTCTCTACGTCACCCATTTCCCTCTTGTAGACGGCACAATCCCTGTTTCGATCGGCAAGCCCTTCACTGTTTTTGCCTTGATGGGCATGATTAACGCCATTAACCATTCGGATGGTCTGGACGGCCTTGCCGGCGGGATGTCGATGCTGAGTCTGGGTTGTATGGCCTACCTGGCGGCATTGGGCGATGGTTCTGGCGGCACGTTGATTGTTATTGCGCTGGCGACGCTGGGCGGAGTCTTCGGTTTTCTGCGCTACAATACTCATCCTGCGAGAGTGTTCATGGGGGATGGTGGCAGTCAATACCTGGGTTTTACGTTGGGATTTCTGGCGATATATCTGATTGAGAGAGTCAATCCCGCACTGAGTCCTGCGCTGCCAGCGCTGCTGCTCGGACTTCCCATCGTAGATATATTGGCGGTGTTCGCCCAGCGGATCTATCACGGTATGAACTGGTTCCGCGCCAGCAAGAACCATATTCACCATCGTCTCCTACAGGTGGGGTTCGATCACTATGAGGCGGTCGTAATCATTTACTCGGTCCAGATTCTGTTGGTTGTTAGCGCCGTATTCCTTATTTACGAGTCCGATTTTATTGTTCTAGCTGTTTATGTCGGTGTCTGTTCGCTGGTATTTCTTTCTCTAATTCTCGCAGAACGGACACGGTGGCGGGCGCATCAATCAAATAAAATTTCCCGGCTGACAACAGCTATTCGTGCCGTGAAAGAACACCGGCTATTCACGGACCTGCCGGTGCGATATGTGGTCATTGCCGTCCCGCTGCTGTTCGTGTTTGTAAGCCTGTCAGTGGATGAGGTGCCGCGTGATTTCAGCGTAGCCTCTGCCATGCTCGCTCTGATATTGTTGTTGTACATGGTGCTGAGGTGGAAAACGGATTCCATTGTTGTACAAGCCGTCAGCTATGTCACTGCTGCATTCGTAGTCTATCTCGGGACTAGGCACATTGGCGCCTGGACTCAGGCAATGGTTACCCTGGAGTTGGTGTATTTTGTGGTATTAGCCGTAGCGATAGGCGTTGCAATCCGTTATGACAGCAAGGCATCGTTCAGTACGACGCCGATGGACTACCTGGTCATAGTGACGGTCCTGTTTACAGGATTTTTGCTGCAGAATGTGCCCGAGAAGGCTTATCTGGGATCTATCGCCGTCAAACTGGTAGTCCTATTTTATGCCTGCGAGCTGATATTCAGCCGCGCGGAAAGGAAGCGGTATGTGTTGAATTTTTCGACGCTGGTGGCTTTGAGCGTGATTGCTGTGCGGGGCTTGACTTAACGATCAATAATGACGGGTGGTAATGTTGACATGCGCATACACGCTGTGGCACGGAGAAACCGGCATAGTTTCACGGAGTCTTTGCTTTTATACTTAGGGTAAGACAGATTAATTATTAGTTTATCGTTTCCGTGCAGATTGGATATCATAAGTTATGCAATGATTTCTTCTGGGTTGCGACTCACGGGCCCTTTGGCTGAATGACAAATAAGTCAGATGTTCATTCGGGATTCAGTTAAGGCCTTTGCTAGGATTTTGTTATCTTTAGATTCCATGAATATTCGTGAAAAACCACGTCGGGGAAAAGAAATGAAATTACAGTACAAGTGTGTAGTGATCGTCGCCCTGCTGATGGCGGCTCTGGCAGTTGCTGGGTGTGGAGGAGCAGAACAGCGCAAGGCCAAATACATGGCCAAGGGTAAGGAATATATCGAGCAAGAGAATTATAGTAAGGCCAGGATAGAAATCAAAAATGTTCTGCAAATTGACCCCAAATATGCAAATGGGTATTTCTTGCTTGGTCTAGTTGAAGAGAAAAGCCAAAACTGGCCGCAGGCATTTGGTGCTTACTCCAAGGCGGTGGAACTCAACCCGGACTACGTTGATGCACGCGCCAAACTCGGTATTTTGTATCTGATGGCCGGCAGTGTCGAAAAATCCAGTGAAATGATGGAGGCGATACTCGCCAAGCATCCCGACAATGTTATGGGTAAGCTCCTTAAGGCTGCCACCATGGCAAGGAAGGGCGATGTGAAAGGCGCCCTGCAGATGGCGGAGGGCCTGGCGGCAGCGAATCCTTCCTCAGAGGAAGTGGTTGACCTCCTTGTCGCCCTTTACCTAGGCCAAAAGAATGTCGATAAGGCAGTTGTGGTTCTCAAGAATGGCATCAGCGCGAACCCACAAAACATCAAATTCCGTACGCTGCTTGCCCAGCTTTACGTAAACAACAAGGAACCTGAAAAGGCTGAACAGTTACTGCAGGAGATTATTGGTATCGAGCCAAAGAAAACCCAACACCGGGTGAAGCTTGCTTCATTCTACACGCAGAGTAAACAGTATGATAAAGCGGAAAAGGTGTTGCGTGACGCGATTCAGGCTGACCCGGAGGACATGACGTTCCGTATGCTCATCGCTGAATTCCTGGCTGCTCACAAGAGTATGGCGCAGGCTGAGAAGGAGTTACTCGCGGCGATCAAGGAATATCCTAAAGAATACAAGCTTCGTTTTGGCCTGGCTGCACTCTACGAACAGGCAGGTGCTAGAGACAAACTCATTAGCACTTACTTGGAGATTATTGACAAAGACGGTGATGGGAAGGACGGTCTGGTTGCCAGGAACAAACTGGCCTATCTATTTCTCACGGAAGGGAAACGCAGTGAAGCCGAGAAGCTGGATAATGAGGTTCTAAAAGAGAGTCCTCAAGACAATGAGGCGCTTTTTATCAAGGCAAGATTATCGCTCCTGCACGGGAATGCGCAGGATGCCATCACCAGTCTCAGATCTATTCAGAGAGACCAGCCGGCCTCTTTGGATGTTTTTTCCCTCTTGGCTGATGCGCACATGATGAATAGGTCTCCTGAGTTGGCCAAGGAGAGCTTGGCGAAGGCCGTCGAACTTAATCCTCAAAATCCCATGGCCAGACTGCCCCTGGCGAGGTTCCTTGCACAAACTGGCGATTATGATGGGGCCCTGAAAAATATTGATGAGGCAATCAAGCTCTCACCGAAGGATCTAACGGTGCTCTTGGCCAAGGCCGAGATATACGCTGGAAAAAATGATGCCAGCGGCCTTCGTGAGACGCTTCTGAAGATAAAGGAAACGAACCCAGATAATTATGTAGGTTATTATCAGCTGGGGCAGCTTTATCTAAGCCAGAAAAAATATGATGCGGCCATGCATGAATTTGAACTCGCGCTGAAGAAAACAGCGGATACCTTCAAGCCCCTGTCAGCGATAGTCACCACCTATGTCGCGCAGGGAAAACCCGAGAAGGCTATCAGCAGGATTAGCGCAATCCTTAAGGAGACACCGAGCCATCCATTTGCACATGAACTTCTTGCAGAGGTATATATTTCCAAAAAACAATATGACGATGCGGAGAAAGAGCTGCGTGAGGCCATTAAAGTTAATCCAAAGTGGGATGTGCCTTACCGCAATCTGGCGAATATCTACCTGGTGCGCGGCGAGTTCCCATCCGCTGCCGAGACTTATCGCCAGGGGCTACAGGCTATACCAGAAGATGTCCAACTGCTGCTTCATTTGGCGAATTCGTATGAGAGGACCAATGATTTTGGCAATGCGATGGGCACATATGAACGTATCCTGCAGAAGAATCCGGACGATGAGGTTGCCATCAATAATCTCGCATCACTTCTGCTTGATCGCAAGGGGGATGGGGGCAGCATCAAGCGCGCCAAGGACTTGGCGCAGCGGTTCGAGTCATCTCCGCAACCGGCCTTTCGCGACACGCTTGGTTGGGCGTATTATAAATCTGGTGAGGCTGACAAAGCAGTGGCGATTCTCAAGGACGTCGTCACGCAAGCGCCAGCTGTGCCAATTTTTCGTTACCATTTAGGCATGGCGTATAACAAGAAAGGTAATGTGGCTGAGGCAAAGCTCAATCTGTCGATGGCGACGAATGGCAAGAGCGACTTTCCTGGGCTGGACGAAGCGCGGGCCACGCTCAAGCAGATCCCTTGATTCAGGTGAATACCTAACCCCCCCCTATGTCCAGTGTCGCATGGGAGGGGGTTTTTGCTGCCTCCACGCATTTTGCGCCCGATTCCCCTTCTAAAGTCGGTAACTTGGCTTGTTTGTGGCACTTTCCCCGTTGCTCATGATTTTCCTGTATAGTTGCTAATTAAGGGTGTTTTTTAGACTGTTTTGCCCAAGAGTGCAGTATCTGATGATGAGCATGCCCTAGTTCGGGATTTGAGAACAGACCGCAGCCAGAACAAGCCAACCAGTGCAATTGACACGCAAACACCTAACGTCGTTGAATCGTGGAGATTATCTGCGTGTGCCAAGGCAAGGTGGGGAAACAGCATCCATACAAGTACTGTTGAGGGGCTTGTGACAGAAGCTTGTTTCGAGGTTGTTTTGCACAAAATCGTGTTAATTGCAGCATGATTATCGGCGCCATAAGCTACATCACCGCGGCAGGGATTTTTGCCGCCTTATTGCTGGTGATGCTAACCGGCCGGACAGGCGGGCCGTTCAGGCGTCTGTTAGCCTTGGCTTCCGCTGCCAGTGCCCTGTGGGCAGCCGCTGCCGCCTTTCAAGCAGCGTTCGATACCCCCCTTATTGTCCCGCAGCTCCTTGAACTCTTGCGAGATCTCGCTTGGTTAAGTTTCGTGTTGCACATGATAAGCACAAAGGCCGGCGGCAAGGACGCAGTTTCTAACAGCTTTGCCATCGCGCGTCATGGTGTGTACGCGTTTACCGCGGTAATGATGGTACTGGCTCTCTATCTCCACTTCAGTGGTTCAGGTATATCCTTCCTTGCCGGCTTTGATTTCCAACTGGCGGGTCATTTACTGCTGGCGGTAATCGGACTGGTGTTGCTGGAACAGGTCCTCCGTAACACCCCCTCTGATCTGTTGCGCGCTATCAAGTACCTGTGCTTCGGAGTCGGAGGCATGTTCGCCTATGATTTTTATCTGTACTCCGATGCGTTGCTGTTCCAGCGTATCGATCCGGCATTGTGGGAGGCCCGGGGTTTCATCAACGCCTCTATCGTGCCCGTGCTTGGCGTGGCTTTGGCGCGAAACCCGCAATGGTCGCCCGGCTTCCTCGTTTCACGGCGGGTTGTGTTCCACACCTCAACATTGCTTGGATGCGGCGTTTACCTCCTTGCCATGGGCGTCGGCGGGTATTACGTTCGTGATTATGGCGGCACATGGGGTATGGTGGCGCAGGCGATCTTTCTGTTCGGTTCTGGTCTTCTGCTGCTGATACTGCTGTTTTCAGGCCCCCTGCGCGCGCGTCTGAGGGTTTTCATAAACAAGCATTTCTTCCATTATAAATACGACTACCGTGAAGAGTGGCTGCGGTTTATTCGCACACTGTCGTCGAGTGAACAGAACATTCCGCTGCCAGAGCGCGTTATCCGGGCAATCGCCCAGATGATCGACTGTCCCGGCGGCATGTTGTGGGTGCGGCGGGATAACGGCAGTTTCGAGCCCGAAGCATGCTGGAATATAAGTCCAATCGATGGAGTCAGTGAACCTTCCCATAGCTCGCTGATACAGTTTTTGGAGATTCAGAAGTGGGTGATCAACCTTGATGAATACCAGAGAGATCCCGGGCTTTACAAAAGTCTTGGGGACCTGGAAATGCCCGATTGGCTCAAGAATGTTTCAGACGCCTGGCTGATTTCACCACTGATTCTGCATGAGAGTCTTTTAGGGTTTGTGGTGCTGTCCCGCTCATCGGCGAGCCATAAACATTTCAATTGGGAGGACAGCGACCTTCTCAAGACGAGTGGCAGCCAGGCGGCGAGTTATCTTGCCCAGCATGCAATTTCGCAGGCCCTGGCCGAGGCTCGTCAGTTCGAAACATTCAACAAGTTGGCCACCTATGCCGTGCATGACTTGAAGAATCTTATCTCGCAACTGTCATTGGTTGTTACCAATGCTGCAAGGCATCGAAGTAACCCGCTCTTCGTCGAAAATGTCATTAGCACCGTTGAAAACTCCGTATCGAAGATGAATCGTTTGTTGGCGCGTCTGCGCGATGGGGCGCAGGCGGATTCCAAACGGATCGTGGATCTTGCCAAACTGTTGGAGGAAGTTGTGCATGATGCCCGTGCCTCCAGACCTGTGCCGGTTTTCGAGTGCAAGGCGCAGGGGATAACGCTTGTGGCAGACCGGGACCAGTTGGCCTCGGTAATGGGCCATGTTGTCCGGAATGCACAGGAAGCCACTCAGGAAAACGGACACGTCATTATCAGGCTGCACAAGAGCAACGGCCAAGCCGTGGTCGAGGTGGAAGACACGGGCTGTGGTATGGACGAAACTTTTATTCGTGCACGTCTTTTCCGGCCATTTCAGACGACCAAGGGACGCTCTGGCATGGGCATTGGTGTTCACGAGGCGCGTGAATACGTGCGCTCCCTCGGTGGCGAAATAAATGTTCAAAGCCGGCCGGGCGAGGGTACGGTCTTCCGTATCAGCTTGCCCTATCAAACCTTTCTAGAGCCGCCCATGTACCGGCAAAACCAGCATTAGAGGCCACAGATGGTACAGATAAGCAACAAACTTCTGGTAGTAGAAGACGACCCTGGCCTGCAAGATCAGCTGCGCTGGTGTTTCGACCGCTACGAGGTAATTGCTGCCAGCGATCGCACCACCGCTTTGGAACAGGTGCGCCGTCATCAGCCACCCGTGGTTACTTTGGATCTGGGCCTTCCTCCCGATGCCGATGGCATTACCGAGGGATTGGCCACTTTGGAAGAGATCGTGGCGCTGAGCCCGGAAACCAAGGTGATCGTGGTGACCGGTCAGAATGACCGGGAAAATGCCGTGCGGGCGGTGGGATCCGGCGCTTATGATTTTTATCATAAACCCATTGATGCTGAGATTCTTGGCATGATTGTGAACCGGGCCTATCGGTTGCGCGAACTCGAAATGGAAAACCGGGTGCTCATGCAACAGAAGGTCGATGTGCCCGTGGAGGGTGTGGTCGCCTGTAGCCCGGCGATGGTCAAGGTCTGCCATACGGTGGAGAAGGTCGCCCCTTCGAATGCCAGCATTTTATTGTTGGGCGATAGCGGGACAGGCAAGGAGTTATGTGCCCGTTCGTTGCATAGCCTGAGTCCACGCGCGGGGGCCAGGTTCATAGCCATCAACTGTGCGGCCATACCGGAGAACCTGCTGGAAAGCGAGCTCTTCGGGTACGAAAAGGGCGCCTTCACCGGCGCTGCCAAGCAGACCCCAGGAAAAATTGAATATGCGAACAACGGAACTTTGTTTCTAGACGAAGTCGGCGACTTGCCCATGTCGTTGCAGGCAAAACTATTACGCTTTCTGCAGGAGCGCGTGGTGGAACGGGTCGGCGGGCGCCAGGAGATTCCCGTGGACGTGCGCGTAGTATGCGCCACGCACCAGGATTTGGCGGAGAAGATACGCACAGGCACCTTTCGTGAAGATCTCTATTACCGTATCGGAGAGATTTCTGTTCAGATTCCGCCATTGCGTGATCGCGGAGGCGATATCCCTCTGCTGGCGCGCATGTTTCTTGAACATACCAATGCTGAGCAAAACCACAACCTGCGTGGTTTCAGCAAGGACGCATTGATGGCCATGGAAAGCTACAATTGGCCAGGCAATGTGCGCGAGCTGAAAAACAGGGTAAAAAGAGCGGTCATCATGGCGGAGGGGAAATACATTACGCCGAAGGACCTTGAGCTTGATGAAGTGTCGAACAACGAAAAATTCTTCGATCTTCGCATTGTGCGCGACGAGGCCGAGCGTCAGGCCATCCAGCGGGCCCTGAGTCACGCAGGCGGAAAAGTAAGCGCGGCGGCAGACCTGCTCGGCATCAGCCGTCCCACCATGTACGACCTGATCAAGAAATTCAGTCTGAAAGTCTGATGTTCAGTCGTAGCCTGGATGAAGCGCAGCGGAGTCCGGTCTAATTTACCGAAGTCGTCCGCCGCCGGCTCGCAGCAACAGTCCGGGTTCCGCTGGCTTATTGCCAGTTTTCCCAATAATGGGAAAGGGATAACAAACTCCTGGTGTTACGGTACGACGACAACGTCGCCGCCCTGAAGAACGATGTTTTGTTCCAGGTCTTCACCTTTCTCCACTTGTGAATACCTGAAGGGGATGGACTTGAGTTCACCATTTACACGACGCAGGATCTTTATTTTGTTGACGGAGGCAAAGGGAGTCGGTCCACCCGCCATGCTGAGGGCTTGCATTACATCGATGTTTCGGACGGCAATGATGTCACCGGGCTTATTCACCTTCCCGACGACAAATATTTTGTTGCCGATGCTCTGCTTGACCGATACCGTCACAACCGGGTCGGGGACATATTTGGTGAGCTTGGCGGTAAGTTCCTTCTGTAATTGCTCCACAGTTTTTTCCGAGGCGATTATTTCACCGGCAAGTGGAAAATTGAGGCCGCCATCCGGTCGCACCATCATTTCTTTCTGCAGGTCTTTTTCCTTCCATACGGAAATCTCCAGGATGTCTCCTGGTTGAATAAAGTAGGTATTGGCAGGAACAGAATTTGCCACGGCGGGTTTCTCGGATGTGGCTGGTCCTGTCCCCGGGGCTGGTGTTACGGAACTGCAGGCGGCGAGAAACAAGGAAAGAGTGATTACTGGTATTTTCATGATGTCGATTCTCGTTGCTGGCTGAATTTGTTGCGTTCAGCACCTGAACGCATTAACTTCAACAAATGGAAACCTCTAAAAATCATATTGCTCGGCGGGTTTTGCTATGCTCAACCCTGCATTTGGATTGATAGGGATTAAAATCTCATTTTACATCAAATTCCCCAGCCACGTCGCCATAGGCTGCGTCAGGAACTGCACAAATACCAGATTCGACAAGGTATGCGTCAAGACAAGCAGGGGCAGGTCCCGGGTACGCTGGTACAGCCATCCGTAGAAAAGAGAGGGGGCGAAGACCAGCAGGGCGGTGGTCCAGTCCCGGGTCAGGCCATGAAGCAGGGAAAATAGCAGAGAGGCCATCACGTTGGCCCGCCATCCCGTCCCAATCCGTGTCATGAAATAGGCACGAAAGTACCATTCTTCAGGCAAAGCAGCGGTGAGAAGGGTAGCTAATGCCAATGCATGAAGGGATGGCCGCCAAGCCAGCAAGCCGGCTATTGCCAACAACAGCCCCGCCCATGCAAGGTAATGGGACCGCGTATGCAGGAGTCGGGGTAGCGGCCAGGTGCTGTCGAGCAGCGGTAGAAACAACATCAACCCGATCAGGACATAGTCGCGGCCCGGATAAGAAAAAACGGCGCAGCCCGCGATGACTGCACCGTTAATCCAGGGATGGTATCGCTGAATCAGGATTGCGCTTTGCGTTTAAACCGCATCCGAAGCGCGCCCAACCATGTCAGGAAGCCCGCCAGGAGCCACCAGTCCGCCCGCTCCACTGCATTCACCGGCGTCGGGCTGATGCTGCAACCGCCCGCCTTGGAGGGATCGCTAACATTCACGGTGGGCGTGTAGGCACTGCACGTCAGAACCGGTGATCCCGGAAGCCTGACGTTAAAGTTGGCGGAGAACCCTATGAATGGTCCGTCAATCATCCTGCCGCCGTTGATCGAGTCGCCGTCCCAGTTGGAAGACATTAGATCCCAAGACGTTAATGCGTTATTGCATGCATTTGAACCAGTATACATTTGGCTTGGGCCGAATACCTGATTCTGGTTCCAGATCTCCACAACGTCGATGTTAGTCGTGGTGTTCCAGTCGAACAGCATGTGCGCTCCGATCTGGCCCGCGCCAACCGTGAACGTGTAGTACCGTTGTATTTGATTCGGTCCGAGAGGATTGCCGCAGGTGGTGGAGTTGCCGGCTTCCAGTTGTGCCACGGTGCAGGTGGCGTCGATGGTATAAGTGCCCGGGCCGAAAACGCGGATGTGATGGGCCGTCCAATTGAACGAGAAGAATGGCGTAACGGAGCTCAGCGTCATCCGGTTGAAAACGGTCGAGTTGTTGTTCGTGTCGGAGGTACCATCCCATGTAGCTAGTACGTCGTTGGTTCCTCCCACGATGCCATTCGAGGAATCGAGCATGGTAAAATTGCTTCCCTGCGCACCAGCAATGAAGGGCGTGGATATGGCGAAGTTTCCTGTGATACCACCGATGCTAAGCGAGACAGTGACTGTCTGGTTGTTGGCGGCAGGAGAGGTGCCCCGCACCTTGACCTTGTGGCCATTTTGCACCGTGGCTGGTGTGGTCGTGCTGTACGCACTCCACGTCGTGCCACCATCGGTGCTGACGGAGTATTGGCCACCGCTGATGGAAATCGGAGAGGTTATGCCGCTGGCGGGTGGGCTGACGCCGAGCCCGCTGACTGTAACCACATCCGATTCGTATTGGGTGGTAAACGTTGCATCTGGCACCGTTGTAAAAGTAAAGGGATCCGGCACCGTATCCACAAACGAGGCACAAGTATTCTTAAGGGTCAGGCCCGAGAACACTCCTGGTATGTTGAAGTTGGCATTGAAGCCCGCGAACGGACCGTTGGTTGCCATGGGGATACCCATGTTGCCGTCACCGTTGCCGTCCACCGAGGCCAGCATCCACGTCTGGCTCTTGGTGGGGGCTGGGCCGCCGAGCTTGGCACCATCATAGAGGCAGTTCTTGGTGATGGTGCCGGTGAAGCTGGAATCGCACTTAAAATTTCCTGCGGTATTTGTCTGTGTGCTGTACAGCAGGCCGGAGCCGAAGGCGCTGCTTGTGGCAACCACGACGAACACGTCAATATTGTTGTTGCCGTTCCAGTCGAACAGCATGTGCATGCCCAGCATGCCCGCTGGCACGGTCGCGCTCACATTGCCCGTCTCGGGGTTGCCGCCGCCAAGCGTGGCATCGAATGTGTAGCTGCCCGGCAGGAACATCTGAATGTCATGCGCCGTCCAGGAATGGCCGAAGAACGCGTGCGTGGAGGTCGCGGTGACGTTCGCGACGCTGCTGCCCGGACCGGTGTAGTCTGAGATATTGTTGTAGGCCGTGCCATTCCAGGTTAAGACCACATCGTTGGTGCCGCCGACAACGCCGCCGTTTGCCGCCAACATGGTGAAGTTGGCTGTGTTGGTCGATACGGCAGGGCTGGGACTAATGGCGCAGACTTCGGATGCCGCATGGGCGACGCTTGTGCCGAGCGCCAGTGCGAACAGCACCGCGCTGTTCAAGGTCGATTTTCTGAAGAGTGTAGCTGAATTCATGAATTAATTCTCCTGCTCATCAATGCGGGATCCGTGCCCCGCGCTAGAATTTAAGTCCGTAGGCGATACTGACTGATTTCTGGTTCATCGCCAGCGATGCACTCGCTCCCGGGAACATCGTTGGTCCTTTTATTATTTTCTCAGGAGAATACATGAACGTCAGCGTTATATCGTCGTCTTTGCGCTCATACGTCGTACCGAAAGTATAATGTTTCTCAGACGTGGCGGGAGCCAGCATATTGAATAACACCTGATCCTCCTGGATCGGCGACTTGCCATAGTTGTAACCGGCACGCAGAGTCACATTCTTGTTGTACTTATGTTCGACCCCAAGCTTGCGGACCGTCTGGTCGCGCCAGCCAAAGCCCATACCCAGCGAACCGCCCAGTTGACACTCGGGCCTGCCGCCGTTGCCTCCAGGGCAGAGAGGATTCAACCCCAGCGTCCCTGTGGTGGTGGGGCCTTCGTGACCAATGGACGGAACGCCAGACCAGAGTATACGCTCGACATCGAACGCAACCGTCGTTTTGGGCGTGAACTTGAAGGCCATGCCGGCGGTATAGTTTTTGGGGATATCGAATTCACCGTGGTTGGCGAATAGTCCGCTATAGCGATTGAATCGCTGCATGTGTAGCTTGGGCGCAAAATTCAATCCAAAGTTCAGTCGTTTGTCGAAATAAGTTCCAAGCCAGCCCAACCGATAACCGCCACCGAGAGACCAGTCATTGCCGCGGTTTGTTAAGCTATCAGTGCTGCTGGTGAAGTTGAAGGTGCCGGATGTGAAGGCTTCCAGACCATAAGCACGGAACGTCTGCATGGAGATCACGACGGAGGCTCCGATACTGTTGTTTTCATCCACCTTGTACGCCATGCTGGGGAGCATATCCATGTGCATCAGGAAAACGCCAACCTCTTTGTAGGCGGGGCTGGTTCCGGCTGGGCTAAAGAAAGTTCCAGTGGTTTGCTTGTAGCGGGTTCCCAAGCCGGCGCCGACAATGGCCATGCCGAGCGCCATCGGGGTGCTCTTGTCCGACATGACAGCACCGATGGCGGGGATGGGGAACCAATCGTCCTTGCTGCGCACATCCGCAGGTATGGTCGAGCTGTCGTGCTTGACCGCGCGTGGCGGGTGGAAGAGTTCGAGAGTAGCGTCGAGTCGCATCTCGCCGATTTCGGTCATCCCGGCGGGGTTGTACGCCGTGATCATGGCGTCCTGCGGATAAGCAACGCCCGCGCCGCCCATGGCCGTACCCTTGGCTCCATATCCGATCAGAAACATGCCGTTGGTAGCAAATACCGTAGACGGTGCTGCCAATGCAAAAGCGATTGCAAACGTCAGCGAACCCTTGTGGAAAAGCTTCATCAGTCCTCCTCCTAAAAGTAGATCGTGCTTTATTTCTTGAACTTCATGAATAATTCTTTTTAAACAGAGCATCTCGCCGAATCGAGCGTCATCGCAGCAAAGCGATCTCTTCTCTTCGGCAACGCACTGACCAGACACATGGGTAAGCAGGTATCCGGACAGACGGTACTGTGCGTCGACAAGATGGGTTGTACGTGGAATACATGCAGCTTCGCGCTCCTATTTAGGATGTCTCCTAAACTATAGAAGCACGATTCATTTTTAAAATTTTGATTATAGATTATATAAAATGCTGACAGCCAAAGTAACCACTACCCCACCATTTGATGGTATGATCTTTCGCAGCTATATAAATGTCAAGCGTTGTCTGCGCCGCAACATGGTTTGGACTGTAAAAAATAATAAGCAGTAATCCAGCCTTGTTGCCGGGTCAGATTCAAGCGCTACATGTTTCATGTATCGGCCAGTATAAAAATGTGTAAAAGTGGCTCGATTGTGAGGTGGGGCTTGGGTTGGTAACGGATTTGATCATGATGGCTAAAAAAGCGGTTTGACACACCCAAAAAAATCCCCTTTTTTAAGATATTCTCGATGACGAATCAACAGAGTGACACCGCGGCTGACCGCGCCAATCAATTGCTTGTGGAAGGACTGCTTATGGCAGGACGGCAACGGGAAGCGGCTGATCTGTGCCGGCGTATCTGCCAGGCGTCCGAGGCCAAGCCCCGGGACTGGCTGATGTACGGCTGCCTAAGCGCTGATGTGGGCGATCCGGAGGCGGCCATGACGGCCCTGAAAAAAGCTGCGGAGCTTGACCCTGGTTTGGCGGAGGCCCATTTCGGGCTCGGCAAGCTGCTGGTTGCGAAGGGGAAATATCCGAAGGCCGTTGAACGGCTCCAGACGGCGGCTGAGTTGCAGCCGGACAACGCGGACATCTGGCTGACCCTTGGCATTACCTGTGGTCTGGCAAACCAGGTCGACAAGGCGGAGGAATATTGCCGCCGTTCTCTGGAACTGCAGCCGCATTCCGCCCAAGCCCGGTTCAATCTGGCGAACGCTTTACAGGCTCAGGGGAAGCTCAATGAAGCCGCAGCCGAGTATGAAACCGCGCTGGAGATCGAGCCGGGACTGGTGGCGGGATGGAGCATGCTGGCACAGGCGAGAGTTGGCCTCGGCAAGTTCGATGAAGCAGAGGTCGCTGCCACCCGCGCCTTGACACTGGACCCTCGCATGGGAGAAGCGCATTACACGCTGGGCCTCATATTGGATGAACTTGGCGAGACCGAACGTGCGCGCGACTATTTTCGTCAGGCGGCGCAACTCCTGCCAAAATTACCCGATGCTCACTGGCATCTGGGGCAGGTTCTCATGGAACTCAAGGAGTATTCGGAAGCGGCGGATAGTTTTCAGGCGGTTTTGAACATTGATCCCGGCTTAGCCAAGGTACATTCGGCGATGGGCGTGAGTTTTTCCCAGCGCAAGTTGTACGGCCGGGCAGAAAACTGCTTTCGTAAAGCGTTGGCGCTGAACAAAGACTACCTCGATGCGCATCTCGGCCTCGCATTCACCCTCAGGGCCATGAAGCGTAATGATGAGTTCGAGAAGCAGCTTGTCGAATGTCTGCGTATTAATCCAAACGAGGGGCAGGCGCGGCATCTGCTTGCGGTATTGCGGGGGGAGACGACCACCACGGCGCCCGCAGATTACGTCACCAAGATTTTTGACGGCTATGCCGAAAATTTCGACGCGCATCTGGTGGGCGCACTCCAATACCATACACCGGAGCATCTCTACGAGCTGGTGAGAGAGCGGGTTGACGCAGCGGCAAACTCTCTCGACATTATAGACCTGGGTTGTGGTACGGGCCTGTGTGCGCCGCTCTTCCGCAGCATGGCCCGCACCCTTCATGGCGTGGATCTTGCTCCGCGCATGATCGAGAAGGCACGTGAACGCGTGCTCTACGACACGCTGGAGGTCGGTGATATCGTCGCCGCCCTGAAATCGAAAACTGCTGCCTGGGACATCGCGATTTCCGCCGATGTATTTGTTTACGTCGGCGCCCTGGAGGAAGTGTTCGCGGCAAGTCGTGCAGCGCTGAGGCCCGGCGGATTCCTTGCTTTTTCCATTGAGGCGGGAGACGACAGTGAAACCTTTGTCCTGCGAAAATCGGGCCGCTACGCGCATGCAAGCAGTTATATCCGCTCGCTTTCCGCCGTATCTGGTTTTGATGAGATTGAGCGTCGTGCCATTGTCGTGCGCAAAGAGGGTCTGGAGGATATGCAAGGCTACCTGTTTCTTCTGCGCCGCGCTGACGCGCCACACTAAAGATATGCAGCTGGACAAGAAACGCGAGACATGTCCGCGCTGTATGCAGTACGTAGGTCCGCGGTTCTGAACAATGACCCACGATGCACTTTTGCGTTCCAAACTCCGGCTTGGTAAGGAGCTGATCGCCGCCAGGCGCTTCGAGGAAGCACGGTCGGTATATCAGCAGATCTGCGCCAGACGGAAAAACGACGCCGACAGCTGGTTCACGCTCGGCGCCATCAACGGTATGCTCCGCCGGCACGACGAAGCCGTCGAATGCTGTTCGAAGGCCGTGGAGTTGAATCCGCGCCACCATGTCGCCTGGTACAACCTTGGCATCGCGCTTCGCGATTCGGGGCAACTCGAGAAATCCGCGGCTGCCCTGCGCAAGACCTTGCAACTTAACCCGCAACATGAGGACGCCGCCAAAAGTCTTGGGCACGTCCTGGCCATGCTGCATCGTTACGAGGAGGCCGAGGAAGTTTTTCGCGAGATGCTGCGTTACCAGCCGGGCAATGCGGAGTTCTACGCGGTTTATGGCTCGGCCATGCAGACGATGGGTCGTTTCGAGGCGGCCATCAATGCCTACCACAAGGCTATCGAGATGCGGCATCCGGAGGCCGCGGGGGTTCATGAGAATATGGCTGCGGCCTTGTGTCTGCAGGGCAAGTACCGGGAATCTCTTGATCACTTCGAAGCCGCACTGAAGATGGAACCGCAAAGCGCGCGTTTCTACTCCAGCCTGCTGCTCACACTGCATTATCTCGTCGATATCGACGCAGACACGCTTTTCGACCGCCACAGGAATTGGCCGGGTAACGCACTGCGTCCGCGGCGCGATGCGCCAACGATACGCCGCGCGACGACCCGCCCGGAAAGACTTCGCATCGGGTATGTTTCGTCCGACTTTCGGAAACATTCCGTCGCCTATTTCATCGAACCGCTGCTGAGTCAGCATGACGCCTCGCGCTATGAAATTACCTGCTATTTCTCCCATAAGGACGCTGACGAGACGACAAGGCGACTGAAAGGCTTGGCGCATCGCTGGCGCGATGTCGCCGACATGGACGACGAGCAGCTGATGCAAATGATCGTCGATGACGGCATAGATATTCTGGTGGACCTGAACGGCCATACCTCCGGAAGCCGGTTGACCGTGTTCGCGCGCCGGGCGGCGCCGGTGCAGGTTTCGTTTATCGGATATCCCGATACGACCGGAGTGACGGAAATGGACTATCGCCTTTCCGACGCCATTGCCGATCCCCCCGGATCGGAACGCCTGTGTACGGAACGCCTGGTCCGGCTGCCCGGATGCTTCCTTTGCTATCGGCCGCCGGAAGCAGCGCCGGCCGTGGCGCAGCCGCCCTGCGAGAAAAATGGTTTTGTGACGTTTGGTTCTTTCAATAATCTCGCCAAGATCAATCCGGGCGTGATCGCCGTTTGGGCCAGACTGCTACGCGAGATTCCGGACAGCCAGTTAATCATCAAGAACCCGTCCCTGACTGACAAAGCCACGCGGGAGCGGTTCCAGGCACTGTTTGCGGCCGAGGGCATTGCCGGCGAACGCCTCGGCCTGTTTGGTTATATTCCGGATGACACGGGGCATCTCGGGGCCTATGCGCGGATGGATATCGCGCTGGACACTTTCCCGTACAACGGCACCACTACCACATGCGAAGCGCTGTGGATGGGCGTGCCGGTGATAAGCCTGCGCGGAGACCGTCACAGCGCGCGTGTCGGCACGAGTCTGCTCACGGCGGCAGAATGCGCCGAATGGGCGGCGGATACGGAAGATCAGTACCTCGGGATCGCCCGTGTACTTTCGCAGGATCGGGGCCGCCTGGTGGAACTTCGCCTCCAGTTGCGTGAGCGCATACGCCGTTCACGCCTCTGCGCGGCGGCGGACTACACTCGGGCGGTGGAATGTGCCTACGAGGAAATGTTCGCAACGCAGTGCAACACGGCCGATTGAGGCAGGTCAGTCGCCGCCGACAATCTCGCGCAGCCGATTCATTCGATCGTTAAGGTCGGGCAATCCCGGTTTCAGTTCAGCGGCTTTCTCGTACTCGCGCAAGGCTTCGTCCGGGAATCCGGTCTGCTCCAGGAGAATCGCCAGATTGTAGCGTGCCTCCGCGTAAAACGGTTGTATCCGCACGGCGCCCTCCAGTACGGCGCGAGCCTCGTCTGTGCGGCCCAGCAGTGCCAGTGCGTGGCCATAGTTATTGAGCACCGCCGGGTTGTCCGGGGCGAGGCGAAGCAATTTGTTGAACTCCGCGGCGGCTTCCGCGTGCTGTCCCAATGCCGCATGCGCGCTGGCAAGGCTATTCAGCGCAGGCAGGTACTGTGGGTCAAGCTCGAGGGCCTTGCGGCACGCCACGATCACATCTACGAAGCGGCCCAAGTGCGCATTGGCGGCGCTGTACAAAAACCAGGTCTCGATATCGAGCTGGTCATCCCGGCAAAGTTCCGCAAGCAATTCCCGCGCGTCTTCCAGTCGGCCCTGAGAGAGCAGGTCTTTTGCACGTCCCTTGCGGACATCATCCGGTAATAAATTAGTTGACACGGTATTTACTCCCAATTTGTGGGACAGGCTGGATTGTCCTGTCCGATGAATCCGGGAAGCCCTGAATATGTCCCATTCTCACGCCCCCACCACTCACTATTGTACCTTAAACCTAGTGAGTGGGGTTTTTAAACAGTTTCTGATACCGCGACACAGGCGTGTGGCACACTAGGGAATACACGAAAGAGCGCTTCGTGTGCCTGTTTGCGCGTCGATACTAAAACTATAACCACGGCGGGGTTGAATACCATGTTGCGCATGGCTACATAGACACCCCAGCCTGGAATTTTGATTCACTTCACTGCATACGCTGTTCTCTTTGTGAATTGTTTCGACCGGTTTCCGTGGTACCTCAAGTCCTTGGCACCCTTGGCCGGACTGACATCTTGAGCGGACCTTTCTCACCGCCGCCTGTACATTCGTACATCGTCATGGATATAGGAATAATATCCCAATGGAATCTTTCCTGCAGGCTCAAAGAAGGTTTCAAGGTATCGGAAAATGTCATCCGTAGCGCAGATCCGTGCCTTGCCTGTGTCGTCCGGGCCTTGGCCCACGATGACGAGTTTCTGCCCAGCGCGTAGTTGCCGTAGCAGGTTCATCACCACATCCACCCCTTGCGGGATCCACGACAGGAATACCATATCGCTGTCACCCACAGACGCGGTAGCGTAGTCTTCCGTGGTCATAGTAATGAAGCGCCGCCGCAGGGTCCGGTCGCCGGCGAGAACCCGCGTGCCGAAGTGTCGCGCCAGCAGCCACTCCCAGTAACCGGTTCCGGCGCCGAAGGAATGCAAGACGGCTTCACCAGAGAAGGCCGCCACAGTCTCCACGGCTTCCTGACACGGCGGTGACCAGCTGTAGATCGCGGAGGAAACTCCACGAAAAACCTTGTCATGCCCCTCGACTGGAGTTCCAAAGCGGGACAATTGTTCCTTCCACCACGCGCCGCGATAGAGCTGTTCCGGATCGAACTGCTGTAGCAGCGCCCGGGTTTCGTCGAGCACCCTGGCGACGGGATAGGTATAAGCGTCCACCAGTGCGAGAGCATCTGGCACCGAATCGGCCGGTCGTTCATAAACGCGGTCTTCTAGAAGACGTGCAAACACGGATTTCTCGCCAGCCGCGCCAGCTATCCGCAGCAGCAGTGACTCTGCCTTGGTGTGGGCGTTCTGGGATTGCGGATCCAGGGTAATGGCCTTCAGATAGGAGTCGAGGGCCGCATCGTTGCGCTGCTGACCGGAGAGTGCGTCTCCCAGGCCAATCCGGACTTCGGCGGTATTCGGCGCAAGCCGTATCGCATTTTCAAACGCCTGTTCCGCTTCCTGTGGCCGGCCAAGATCCAACAGGGTTTGACCGAATGCAGACCAGCCCTGGGAGAGATCAGGTTTCAGTTGCGTGACCTTGCGGTAGGACTCGATTGCTTCGCTGAGCTTACGCTGCTGCTTGAGCACGGTCCCGAGGTTCATCAGCAAACCCGGCTCGTTCGGCTGAAACTGTAAAGCCCGGCGGAAATGTTCTTCCGCCTCTGCATGCTGGCCCGAGTACTGGAGTGCGCAGCCGAGGCCGTAGAGCGCGGGGAAGGTATTCGGTTTTATTTTTAGGACAGCATGGAAGGCGTTTTCCGCCCCGCGATAATCCCCATGGTGCAGCAGCGCGTTGCCAAGGTTGAGCCATGCCGTCAGGTGATCGGGCCGCGTCTGTAGTACTTCACGGAAGAGGCCGATTGCCTCGTGCAGCCGCCCGCCCGTGGCCAGGACTGTTGCCAGCCCGAACCTAGCCGCCACATTCGCCGGATCGGAAATGAGAATCTCACGGAACTCTGTCTCGGCTTGCGCGTACCGTCCACACTGCACTTCACGTGTCGCGCGCGCGATCCGCTCTTCTGCATTCTTCCCAGTGGGACACATCTGATAATTATGCGGGGAGGGCAAACAGCGCCACAAATCCCTGCCGCTTTTCTCCAAGTTCCAGACGCAGCGCGCATTCCGTCATCTGAACCTCGCGCATGCCTACGCTCGCTACCGCTTCGCGCAGGTGTGCGGCGGAATGGAGAAAATGGCCATAGCGGTGAAACTGCCATGCGCTGTCGTCCGGAGCCCGTTCCACGGAACAGGCCAGAATTCCGCCCGGTTTCAGGATGCCGGCGCATCGACGCACGAGGGGGCGCAGGTCTCCAAAATAGCACAACACATCCATCGCCACGATCAGGTCGAAACCATCCTGTGTTTCGGCAAGATAATCCACAACGTCCCGGACATGCAGATCATCGTAGACCCGCTTGCGCCGGCTCTCCTCGATCATGGGCGTGGAAAGATCCACACCAACGAGCCGCCTGGCCCTCGGTCGCACCAGGGCGCCATAGAGTCCGGACCCGCAACCGAGATCGAGGACATCCAGCACCGGTTGCTCTACACCATACAGATCGCGCAGCGCCGCCTCCAGGATTGCTGGTGTCTGATACTTCAGGTGCTCACGCAGTGATGCTTCAAGATGACGACCGACCGACTTATCTGCGTAGATCGCTTGCACCACATTTGGTGGTACCCGAGTCGGTCCGTCAGTTTGTTGCGATGCATCGAGGTGAAAACGGGCTGTGACATTGTCGGGGTCGTACTGAAGAATTGCCCGGTAGACTGCAGCGGCCTGATCCAGTCTGTTTTCATATCGCAGCAGGGTGGCCAGTTGTGTGGCAGCATGGATATGGCGTGGGTCGGCTTCTAGGGCCTTGCGGAATGATCGCTCCGCCTCTCCACGTGCCCCCTGCATGAGATGAATGAGGCCCAAGCTGTACTGTGCCGGTGCTATGGCGGGATTGAGCGATAAAGCATGGGTGAACGACGCGATGGCATTATCGAGGCGGCCCAGCTGTTTTTCGACCAGCCCCCGGTTAACCCAGGCATGGACAGCACCTGGTTGTACGAGCAGCCCTTCTTCGAAAAGGTTAAGCGCTTCGTGAAGTCGACCCGTCTGCTGATACACCATGGCGATGGCAAATTTGGCGCGCGTGTCTTGTGGCGCCAGCGTCAATGCCCGGCGGCCGCATGTTTCCGCCTCTGCCAGCTGTCCGGCCCGGAGTTCAGCTTCGGCAAGGAGGATGAGGGCTTCCAGTTCATGGGCTCCCTGTGGCGCGGGACCGGCCAGGAATTTATTCAGTTCGGAAGCCGCCTCTGCCAGCCGGCCGCTGGCAAGTAGAAGACGGGCAAGGTGAAGCGATGCGGGCGGATAATTGGGGCATTCCCGCAGCAACGCGCGAACACATTCTTCCGCGGTTTTCAGGTTACCGGATGCCGCGAGTTCGAGGCTGCGGCGCAGTTCTTTGTCCCAGCCCCTTGGGCTCGGGCCGCCCCCCATGGATTCGCCGGATGTGATATCAGACTTTCCAGTCTCCTCAGATGGTGTGCGGTCACGATATCCAGTCATGACGGCATGATATCAGAGTCGAAAGGGCTCTGAGTTGGCTGGGAAGAATAGCTTGAAATCTAAGTAATTTACGATGAGCGTCAGTTTTTTTTACACTTTTTTACTGTCCTATTTGTCAGCATTTTCCCTCATATTCGAGCGATAGAATTACATAAGTTTGAATGAACGCATGGTTTGAAGAATAAATATGAAATTATAATCATTAAAACATAGAGTTATATGCTAAATGCTCACCATTGATGCCGTATGGAATTGGCTATGATACGGTGTGTGAAGCTGGATCAGTGCTAAGGAAGGTTTGTCGAAAAATATTACAATTCAATATTACAAGTCATCTAAATATATTATAAGATATTGTTTATAAACACTAATTTTTATTGGCATATGGTTTGCTATAGAGACATGTGACAGGTGTTCTGTCTGCTGCAAGTGGTTTCGCTGGTTGTGTCTAGGGAGGAAACATTTCAGTAGCAGCGCTTGGCCATTAATGCATTGATGTAGTTTATGTAGGTAGTTTAGTTTTGCAGTTACTTTCAACATCAAACTGGAGGAGTTAGTAATTATGAATCCTACTATGAAAAAAACGTTGATCGCTTCTAGCGTCGCGCTGACCTTCGGGGCAGTCAATGCTGAAGCATCACTCATTAGCTTTGGTTCCAACACCTATAGCACCAACAACGCCAACTTCACCATGCTGGCGGCTAACGGCGGCGTTGTGGGCGGCACCAACGATGTGGTCATGAACTGGGATGGCAACGGCTATACCAGCAGCTCGGACTACATCGGTCCCGGCAGCGCCGCGAACGTCACCGCGAACTCCACACACGCGTTCTTTGGTCATAGCTGGACCGCGCATGACATTCAGGTATTCGCGCCGGGCAGCTACTCGTTCGACGTCACCTTGGGCGGCGGCAACCCCGAAACCGGCACGCTGAACGCTACTGTCAACGCTGGCCAGATGGGCATGCACATGCTGTTTGACTGGAACGGCAACAAGAACATTGACGTGTTCGTCGTAGCCAATCAGGGCGCTATCTTCGGCGGCGGTCTGCTGTACAGCACACAGACAAATACCGCAGGCAAGTTCAAGTGCGATTCCGGCTTCACCGGCACCATCGTCAAGAACTGCCTCTATGACGGTGCCAATCTCGGCGGCCCGGCTCCCACCAAGAACCAGGTGTGGATGTTGGCCTCGACGGATGGCAACGCTGACGGTGTCATGGGTATCCCCATGGCTCCTAACGGTCCGTTCGCCGGCTTCAACGCCAACTTCAACGCCAACATGACGGCCACACCGAAGGTCGTTCCGGTCCCGGCAGCCGTATGGCTGTTCGGCTCGGGCCTGATTGGCCTGGTCGGCATCGCCCGTCGCAAGAAGAGCTCGTAATCAGACTATAAGTATTTAAAATAAAGTAGGCTGTATTACGGGGCGGTCGGAAACGACCGCCCCGTTTTTATTGGTGCTCCCGGCAGGGCGCGCAGCGCCGTTATTATTACCAAGCCGGTCCTAGTCTTGTCCCGACCACGATTTGTATTTCGTGATTACTGACTTGCGACCATGCAGAAAATCGTGAAAGACGCGCCAGTAACGGGTCGGTGCCAGTATTTCAAGCGCTACTATGGCGGAATGTGCAACATGCTCATGTCGCTTGATAACGCCGTTATCAGAAATGGTGTTTTGCTGCCAACAGGCGCTAAAATCATTTTAGCTAGGTTTGCGCAAGCCCTGCACCCGCTTGATCCACAAACCCGTAATTCACTTGTTATTTCGAGCCAGCCGTCGCTTGTTTGCTGTTAATAATCACTTTAAACAGCGGACGCTTTTTCGGTTGTACTGTCACAGCGGTTTACGTGGCACGATAAAAGCAATAACTAGGAGGAGGCAATGAAAATTAATAGCTGCTGTGCAGGACTTCAATTCGCTGCGGTCGTGATTGATTTAGATCACTTATGCGTGAGCGAGCCGTTAGTGAGTCCCTGTCATTTAATTATTTGACCCCTAATGCTCTTTAATTCCTACGTTTTTATCTTTGTATTCCTGCCGATAATTCTGCTCATTTTTTTCTGTCTTGGCGCCTACAGCCATCGCTTGGCGGTGGCCAGTTTGCTGCTGGCATCGTTGTTTTTCTATGGTTGGTGGAATCTTGTTTATGTCGCGCTGCTCGCCGCGTCCATCACCTTTAATTATTTCATTGGTGTGGCGCTCATCAAGGAAAATCACCGCAGCGGGATTTTTGGTAAAAAGAGCATACTGGCATTCGGGGTTGCGGCAAATCTGGGCTTGCTTGCCTACTATAAGTACGCCAATTTCTTTCTGACCAACATTAACACCATACTAGGCGCCCACCTAGGTGTTGCCGATATTATATTGCCACTGGGTATCTCCTTTTTTACTTTTACCCAGATTGCTTTTCTCGTGGACAGTTATCGTGGCGAGGTACGTGAGTACAATTTTATTCACTATTGTCTCTTTGTGACATATTTTCCCCATCTCATCGCGGGTCCAGTATTGCACCACAAGGAGATCATGCCGCAGTTCGCCGAGCCATCTACCTTCAGGCCCACTTACGAAAATATGGCAATTGGACTTACCATTTTTTCCATTGGATTGTTCAAGAAGGTCGTCGTGGCAGATGGTATAGCTCCGTTTGTCTCTCCAGTATTCGATGCCGTCGCACAAGGCAACACGATTTCTTCCGGCGACGCCTGGTTTGGAGTACTGGCGTACAGCTTCCAGCTCTATTTTGACTTCTCCGGCTATTCCGACATGGCCATCGGCATATCCCGTATGTTCGGCGTCAATTTGCCAATTAATTTCTATTCACCCTACAAAGCAGTAAATATTATTGAATTCTGGCGTCGTTGGCACATAACGCTGTCACGATTTCTGCGCGACTATCTGTATATCCCTTTGGGCGGCAATCGCAGAGGGAGCATCAGGCGTTACCACAACTTGTTTCTGACGATGCTGCTCGGCGGTCTTTGGCATGGAGCGGGATGGACATACGTAATCTGGGGGGGATTACATGGACTTTATCTTGTGATCAATCATGCCTGGCATGGTCTGCGCAGGCATTGGGGGCAGGACCTGACCTCAAACACATTGATTAGCAGGTGGATAGCCAGGCTGCTGACCAGCGTCGCCATCGTTGTCGCGTGGGTCTTTTTCAGGGCCAGTGGCTACACCGCTGCGATGAGCATTCTTGGCAGCATGTTCGGCTTTAACGGATTCGATGCATCGGTGTTCTACGCCACGAAAACGTTGCAACAGATGGTGCTTGTTCCTGTCTTGGTTGACATGGGATTGTACATCAACCCATTCCACATTTTGATTGGTCTTTTCGTATGTCTGTATATCGTGGTGTGGTTTCTGCCTAATACAACACAATTAACTTCTGACAACATTACGGATGTATTACCGGATCGGCACGAAGGATTAGTTATGCGTGCCAGCATCCCCGTAACTCGGGTATTTGTATTGGCTGTCATGACAGGAACTTTTATTTTTGTTTCAGTGCTCGGACTGATGTCAGAGACGCCAAGCGAATTTCTATATTTCCAGTTTTAGTGCCATGCAAAAAAAGCGATATCTGCTGCTAATCGTCATAACTGTGTCTACGCTTGCGTTTTTATACCTGGGTTTATTTTTTTGGCTCAACGCGGAAACGTGTGGGTGATTTTTGCATGATCCGGGAGCGGTGGCAAAAAATGCGTAATGATCTTCATGGCCAGGTATTGCTCGTCGCGGAAGCCGTACGCCTTGCGCTGGATGACGCG
>Ga0315268_10000504_pt1 | contig 45571 bp, 44 predicted proteins | sample C1_top_MG_FD_204535 | JGI IMG/M metagenome (GOLD analysis project Ga0315268, IMG submission 204535) | Sediment microbial communities from Yellowstone Lake, YNP, Wyoming, USA - C1_top | ecosystem: Environmental > Aquatic > Freshwater > Lake > Sediment | place: USA: Wyoming | collected 2017-08-01 | reverse complement strand
GCTGATCTTGTGGCTCGCTTACTCTGGACAGATAGACCTGAGGCAACGCCCAGGCCAGCGGCGTTTGAAGGCCTTCTTGCCTCAGGCTCGTGGGCCATGACTTGACAATAAATCCGAAGTACCAGTATTAGGAGAGGGGCCGAGGGTGAGGTTCAATAAGCCCATCTCACCCTTGCGCATTCCCTGCGAGGGAAGGGCGGTCTCCCCTCTCCTCGTAGGAGAGGGGCCGGGGGTGAGGTTCAATAAGCCCATCTCACCCTTGCGCATTCCCTACAAGGGAAGGGGGGTCTCCCCTCTCCTCGTAGGAGAGGGGCCGGTGTGAGGTTCAATAAGCCCATCTCACCCTTGCGCATTCCCTACAAGGGAAATGGAGTCTCCCCTCTCCTCGTAGGAGAGGGGCCGGGGGTGAGGTTCAATAAGCCCATCTCACCCTTGCGCATTCCCTACAAGGGAAAGGGATTCTCCCCTCTCCTCGTAGGAGAGGGGCCGGGGGTGAGGTTAATCAGTGAGGTGAAGCATGGTTGACGTCAAAGACTTTGCCAGTGAGCATAAGCCCACGTGGTGCCCGGGCTGTGGCGATTACGGCATCCTCAACTCCGTGAAGGCGGCGCTGGCCAGCCTGAACATCGCCCCGCACCAGGTGCTCATCGTCTCCGGCATTGGCTGCGGCTCGAAGCTGCCGGACTACATGCACGTTAACGGCTACATGACCCTGCACGGGCGCACGCTGCCCATCGCCACAGGCATCAAGTTGGCCAACCACGGGCTGCACGTGCTGGTCGTGCATGGCGATGGCGATGGCTACGGCATCGGCATGGGGCACTTCATGCATACCATCCGCCGCAACGTGGACATCGTAGACCTGGTGCAGGATAACAAAATCTACGGCCTGACCAAAGGGCAGTACTCGCCCACCAGCGACAAGGGGATTGTTACCAGCACCTCGCCGGAGGGCGCTCTGGAGCGGGCGGTGAACCCCCTGGCCTACGCCCTGGCTGCCGGAGCGACCTTCGTGGCCCGCGGCTTCTCACTGGACATAAAGCATCTGGCGCAGTTGATCGCCCGCGCCATCCAGCACCACGGCTACGCCCTGGTGGACATCCTGCAGCCCTGCGTGACTTTTAACAAGATTAATACCTACGACTGGTATCGCCAGCGGGTGTACAAAGTGGACGAGGAGCCAGGCTACGATCCGACGAACAAGGCGCTGGCCTGGGAGAAGGTGCAGGAGTGGGGCGAGCGCATCCCCATCGGCGTGATCTACCAGGTGCCGGGCGTGCCCACCTACGAGGATCAGGTGCCAGAGCTGGCGGCGGGCCCGCTGGTGGCGCAGCCCCTGGACGGCCGATTGCACGATTACGAGGCGCTGAAAGAGGAGTTCATGTAGGGGGACGGGGGAATCAGGAGGTACGGGGAAATCAGGGAATCAGGGATTAGGGAATCAGGATATTAGTGAGACCTGATTCCCTGATTTCCTGATCCCTGATTCCCTTTCGCTTATGAGCAACTTCACTTTTCTCCAAGAGACCCAAGCATTGCAGGATGACTTGGTGGCTCTGCGCCGCGACCTGCACGCCCATCCGGAGCTGGGGTTCCAGGAGAGGCGCACGGCACGGCTGGTGGCCGAGCACCTGCGCGCCGCCGGGCTGGCCGTGCGGGAGGGCCTGGCTGGTACCGGCGTGCTCGGCAGGCTGGAAGGCGCGCCGCCGGGGCGCATGATTCTGCTGCGCTTCGACATGGACGCCCTGCCGGTGACCGAGGAGACCGGTGCGCCCTACGCCTCGCAGAATCCCGGCGTGATGCACGCCTGCGCCCACGACGGCCACGTGGCCATCGGCCTGACCCTGGCCAAGCTGCTGGCGCGGCATATCGGCGACCTGCGCGGCAACGTGGTCTTCGCCTTCCAGCCGGCCGAGGAAGGGCAGGGCGGCGCTGCGCGCCTGATCGCCGACGGTGCTTTGGAGCCCAGGCCCGACCTGGCCCTGGTGCTGCACCTCTGGAACCCCCTGCCTTTGGGCCAGGCGGCGATCAGCCCGGGGCCGGTCATGGCCGCCGGCGACCTGGTGCGTATCCTCGTGCGGGGCAAGGGCGGGCACGGGGCTTTTCCCCACCAGACTGTGGATCCCATCGTCGCCGCGGCGCAGATCGTCACGGCGCTGCAAACCGTGGTCAGCCGCAACGTGGATCCCCTGGAGACAGCGGTGCTGACCATGGGCATGATTCACGGCGGCACGGCGTTCAACGTCATCGCCGACGAGGTCGAGCTCACGGGGACGGTGCGCACGTTCGCGGCAACGGTGCGGGAGCAGGTCCTGCAGCGATTGGTGGCCATCGCCCAGGGCACAGCCGCGGCGCTGGGAGCCACGGCCGAGGTGGCGATTAAGCCGATTTCGCCGGCCGTGGTGAACGATTCGGCGGCCACCCGCCTGGTGCACGCGGCCGCGGCGGCCATCCTGGGTGAGGCCAACTTGCTGGACACCTACCAGACCATGGGCTCGGAGGACGCGGCGCTCTTCCTGCAGGCGGTGCCCGGCTGCTACTTCTTCCTGGGCTCGGCTAACCCCGAGCGGGGGCTGGACGCTCCACACCACAGCCCGCGCTTTGACTTCGACGAGGCGGTGCTGCCCCTGGGCGTGGCCATCCTGGCCGAGGCGGTGGCCCGCTACCTGGCCTGAGTTGCCGTAGGGCAGGTTCGTATTGAACCACCAAGACGCAAAGACACAAAGATAAAAACTTGGTGTTCTTGGTGTCTTGGTGGTGAGCAAATAATGAGCAAATTCTACACTGGCCGGGGCGATGACGGCACCACGACACTTTGGCGGGGTCGCCAGCGCCTGCCCAAGTACGACCTGCAGCCGGAGGCCTACGGGACCGTGGACGAGGCGCAGGCTGCCCTGGGTCTGGCCCGCGCCCTGGCGCGCCGCCCCCGCACGCGGGCGATGCTGCTGCAGGTGCAGCGCGACCTGCACGCCCTGATGGCCGAGCTGGCCCTCGCCCCGGAGGCCGAGCAGCGGCCAGAGCCGTTCCCGGCGGAGCGGATAGCCGGCCTGGAGAAATTCCTGGCCGAACTGGCACCGGAGGTGGCCAGGCCAGAGGGCTTCGTTGTTCCAGGCGATAGCGCGGCGGGGGCAGCCCTCGACCTGGCGCGCACGGTGGTGCGCCGGGCGGAGCGGATCGTCACGCGGCTGGTGCACGAGCGAGGGTTCGCCAGTGCCCAGGCCGTGCCCTACCTCAATCGCCTGTCCTCGCTGCTCTTCGTCCTGGCGCGGGCCGAGGATGCCGCTGGGGGATCTGAGGATTGGACGCGGACAAACGCGGAAGAACGCAGATAAGATTAAAATATCCGCGTTATTCTGCGGCCATCCGCGTCCCGCAAAGGAGACAGGGACGTGAACGTACGGGTGCGCTTCTTTGCCACTTATCGTGAGTGGGTGGGAACACGCGAGGAGACGGTGGAGGTGGCCACGGGAACGACCGTGGCGGCGCTGTGGCAACGCTACGTGGCGCAGCACCCCCAGATGGCCAGCGTCCAGCCGGCCTTCGCCGTCAACCACGCCTATGCGCCAGGCCATCGCCCGTTGGCTGACGGCGACGAGGTGGCCTTCATCCCGCCGGTGAGTGGCGGTGCCGGGCCCTTCCTCGTCACGGAGCAGGAAATAGACGTGGCGGCCTTGCTGCGCGCCGTCGCCCATCCGGGGGCGGGGGCCATTGTCACCTTCCACGGCGTGGTACGGGACAACTCCCGCGGCCGTGCCGTGCGCTACCTGGAGTACGAGGCCTATCAGGAGATGGCCGAACGCACGCTGGCCCAGATCGCCCAGGAAATCGCCGCCCGCTGGGGGCTGGAGCATGTGGCCATCGCTCATCGCATGGGGCACCTGGCGATCGGCGAGGCCAGCGTGGTCATCGCCGTCGCTGCCCCGCACCGGCAGGAAGCCTTCGCCGCCTGCGCCTACGCCATTGATCGTATCAAGCAAATCGCCCCCATCTGGAAGAAAGAGTTCACCGCCGATGGGGCGATTTGGGTGGAAGGGCCTGGGGAGGGGAAGTAGAGGCAAATCAGCAAATCAGCAAATCAGCAAATCAGCAAATCACAAATCTCACCACCAAGACACCAGGGCACGAAGTTAAGAACCTTTTTTCACCTGGTTCGCTTTGTGTCTTGGTGTCTTTGTGGTATATGAGTGCTTGCTTCACCACATGGGCTGGAACTTGAAATACTGGTCAGGGTAGGCCAGGACGTACTTCTCCAGGACAGCGGCGGTCTGGCTCATGCAGGCGATCAGGGCCTCGCGGTTGGCCGAGGGGGGCGGCTCGATGGGGGCCTCAATGATGCCACAGTAGCGACCGTCGGGCAGGCGATAGAAGGCCACGGGCAAGATAGGGGCGTGCGTGCGCGCCGCCAGGCTCGCTGCCCCCACGGGGATGCTGGTGGGGTGGCCGCAGAAGACGATGGGCACGCCGTGGGCGTCCACCCGGCGGTCAATGGCCAGGGCCACGACCTCGTTGTTGGCCAGAGCACGAAAGACGGCGCGCAGGGCGGTTTCCACAGCGATGACCCGCACGCGATGCCCGTGACGCTGTTTCTGCATGAACTGGCTGGCCCAGGCAAAGCCGGCCGTTTCGGCCAGGCCATTGACGGGGGCTGGTGTGAGGAGGGCCAGCACCGTGCCGCCCATCTCCCAGGCGCCGAAATGGCAGAAAGCGAGGATGGCCCCGCGCCCGCGCTGCAAGGCAGCCTCCAGATTCTCCAGCCCAGTGATTAACATGAGCCGTTCCAGGTCGCTCTCGCTCAGGTGGCTGTAGCGCAACAGATCTACGATGTTGTGCGCATAGTTGCGAAAGACAGCGCGCGCCGTGCGGGCCACGGTGCCGTCGGCAGGGGGCCGGCACAGGATGTGGGCACAGTTGTGGTGCACAATGCGGCGCTTCTGGCGCCAGACGAAGTAGACCAGCAGGCCCACAGGCTCGGCCAGGCGGTACTCCAGCCGCCGGGGCAGTCGACCAGCCAGGAAAGAGGTAATCCGGAAGGAAATATAGATAATAGCATACACGCTCTGGCTCCGATAACGAGCCAGGCGACGGAAGATAGTCATCTTTGTGAGGGAGCGTGGGAGCAAGGGGGCAGGGGAGCACGGGTGAATTCACCACAGCACCCATGCTCCTTTGCACCTCTGCTCCCTTGCTTTTTAGATTCCCTTGCTGGCGATGTAGGCAGTAAGGTCGGCCACGCGGCAGGAGTAGCCCCACTCGTTGTCGTACCAGGCCAGGACTTCAACCATGTTGCCACCCACCACCTGGGTGTAAGCGGCATCCACAATGGAGGAGTAGGGGTTGCCTTTGAAGTCCATGCTCACCAACTCCTCTTCGCTCACGGCCAGGAAGCCCTTCAGGGGACCAGATTGCGCGGCGGCGACAAAGGCGGCATTGACCTCCTCTGACGTGACGCTGCGGCTCACCTCGGCCACGAACTCCAAAACAGAGACGGTGGGCGTGGGCACGCGCAGGGCGAAGCCGTCCACCCGGCCCTGGAGGGCGGGGATGACCAGGCCGATGGCCTTCTTAGCCCCAGAACTGGTGGGTATGATGTTCAGGGCGGCGGACCGAGCCCTGCGTGGGTCACGGTGCGGCAGGTCGAGGATGCGCTGGTCGTTGGTATAGGAGTGGACGGTGAGCATGAATCCCTTGACCACACCGAAGGCATCGTGCAGCACCTTGACCACCGGGGCCAGGCCGTTGGTGGTGCAGGAAGCATTGGAGATGATGTGGTGCCTGGTGGGATCGTACATGCCTTCGTTCACGCCCAGGACGATGGTTACGTCCTCGCCCTTGGCGGGAGCGGAGATGATCACCTTCTTGCCGCCGGCGGCCAGGTGCGCCCTGGCCTTCTCGGCTTCAGTGAAGATGCCGGTGGACTCAATGACGATCTGCACACCCAGGGCGGCCCAGGGGAGCTTGGCCGGATCCTTCTCGGCCAGCACCTTGACCTCGTGCCCGTCAACGATGATGGCATCGGCTTTGGCCTCCACCTGGCCAGGGAAGGCACCGTAGTTGGAGTCGTACTTAAACAGATGGGCGTTGGTGGCCACGTCGGTGATATCGTTCACTGCCACCACGTCGAGTTGCGGCTGGCGTTCCATGATCGCCTTGAGGGACTGCCGCCCGATGCGGCCAAACCCGTTGATACCGACTTTCACGGTCATGTTGTATTCCTCCTCAGAAAGATTAGTCTAAACCTGACAGGTCTTCAAGATCTGTCAGGTTTTATTATAGCATGTTTGTGTTCTTTGGGGAAGGGGTGTTTAAAAATTTGCGGCCAGCCGAAAAAAGGCGCCTACAGCCCGTATCCAAAGGCCACTTTTCACGTTATATTGTCAGAGGGCCAGACTGAAAGGCCAAGGTAGCCCGCGCCCCGCGCCCTACGTAGATTGCTTGACAAAACTCTGTGTTCATGCTAAAATGGAGACAGACCAAGCCAGAGAAGCCTAAACCTCTGATTAACATGACCATGTTAGCCGCCGTAGCCCCATAGGGCGTCCAACCACAGAGGCACAGAGAACACAGAGGATGTTCATAGAAGTCTCTGTGTCCTCAGTGTCTCTGTGGTGGACTGGACGGTCGCTACGGCTGAGTTGAGGAGTTCACGGTGAACATTGCCAGTCAGAGGTCAGCGAATAGCGGTGATGGCGTCTCCATTGGCCTGGACGATCTTGAGGGCGTCGCGGGGCTGTTCTGCCTGCGCGGCGCTTTTTGCTTCCTTTTTGCTGGTCCGCAGGCCATAAGCCGTAAAGGGGGTGATAAAACAAAGGATTGGCTTCTTTAACTGAAGGCAGGCGTGGCACGGGGGGCAAAAGCCAGGATGCAATAAAACCTAAAAATTATTCCTGTAACTGTCACCGGCACGAAGCGCGAGAATGAATTCCGCTTCTAATCTACCCAGGCGCACTTCTGCGAATTAGAAGCCGAATTCATGCGAGCGCAGGTCATTTATTGCTCTGCGGTTTAAGAGCGCTGAGTTATGGGATTAATTTTTAGGTTTCATCACATCCCGGGGACGGCCTGGGCGCATAGCTCGTGTCACGGGTACACGATTCCACTGGGGGACAAATTGGCAATTTGTCCTACTTGAAGGAGGCAGAACATGAAACGTTTCTCTATGAAGTTCCTGACCGTGTTGGTGGTGCTGACTCTCTTGCTGAGCCTGTTGCCGGCAACGGTGGGGGCCGAACCGCCACCGCCGTCCACGGTGGGCAACGTGCAGACGCCCACCGACCAGGCGCTCAGAAAGATCATCAGCCCCACCCTGCGGGAGAAGGCCCTGAGCGGCGGCGATGAGCGGAATATGGTCATCGTCTTCATGACGGTGGGCACTGACCTGCAAGGTTTGGTGCAGAACGCCCTGGCCCGCAAGCCCATGCAGGGCATCACCTACGCCACGGGCTGGACGAAGAGCGGCGACCTGACTAAGCTGGCGGGCATAGCCAAAGTCTTCGCCGTCATGTCCCCAGAGGACTTCCGCGCCATTGATCCCAAAGACCCGGAGCTGCAGAGCTCCCAACCGGGGCCGGTCAAGGCCATCTTGCCCATCAAGGCTTCTCTGGGCTCGGTGCGCCTGACCAAAGCCACGGCGGAGGCGCAGGCCGCGGAAGCTGGCGGCCCGCCGCCGGACTGGTACGGCGTTGCTGAGATGGGGGCCACGGCGGCCTGGGCCAGAGGGTTCAAGGGGCAGGGTGTCATCATCAGCGACGTGGACGACGGCGTTGATTTTGGCCACCCCGACCTGGACGAGATCTGGCAGAACAACACCTGGGTCAGCGATGGCGCCTGGGCCCGCATCATGGACCTCACTTCGCCCTACTACGGCTGGCCCATGGCCTACGAACCGCTGAGCGCCTACATCTACCTGGCCACAGGGGAGGCCCTCAGCCCGGACACCCTGTACAACGGCACCTCGGGGGCATCCTCCCTGTATTCGGACACTTCCGCGGTGGTTCACCGCTCGGCGGCGGGCACCGCGATCATCAAACAGATCACCTACGATGCTGCGAACAATCCCAGCCTCATCAACAAGACCTACACCCTGCCTGACACCAGCCAGAGCGGCAACTACCACGTCGGCATCCATCCGGATAGCCTGCTGGGTCTGTACCAGCCTGGCGACCTGTACTACGCCGCTGTCCTGGTGGTGGATGAGCACACCGCCGGCGTGTACGACACCGTCTACGTGGACTTGGATGGTAACCTGACCTTCGACACGTATGAGCGATTCACCAGGGATCACCCCACTGGCCTGTACTACGATCCGGTTAGCATGATGATGTCCCGGGACTGGACAGGCGATGGCATCGCTGATGTCTCCGCGGGCATGATGAACTGGATCGCCGATGGCAGCAACTACATCCCCGGCACGGACGTAGTCTTTGTCACCCCACTGCCCAAGCCGGGCAACGGCGACCTGGTACTCTGGTACGGCGACTTCAATGGCGAAAGCCACGGCACCGGCACCACCTCCTCGGCGGTGGCCCGGGGCGTGATCACCGGCAAGCGGGGCAGCAAAGCTACCACCACCACAACGTACGGCCCCTGGCTGCTGCCGGGCTGGGACACGGCGAACCACGGTGTAGTCTGGGGCACCGCGCCGGAGGCCAAGGTCTTCGCCGGCATGAGCACCATCCCCTCTGATGTCTGGTATCTCAGTGGCCTGGGCTATGACGGCGTGCCCGGCACAGGCGACGAGGCACAGGTCTCCACCAACAGCTTTGGCTACTTCTACCTGAACGATGGCTGGGACCCCGTCGCCCGCTTCGTCACCTTCCTGAACGCTGTCGTGGGCTTCGACCAGACCACCTGGCTCTCTGGCACGGCCAACGGCGGGTTCGGCTATGGCACGGCGGCCTCGCCCGGCTCCGCCGCTACTGGCATTGCCGTAGGCGCCGTGGATCACAAAGGCATAGCCAATAGCGAGACCAGCCGGCACACGGACAGCCAGGAATGGATCGCTGGCCCTGACCAGATCCTCTACGGCGACATGACCCCCTTCTCCAGCCGCGGGCCCACCACCATGGCCCAGACACGACCGAACGTCTTGGCCATCGGTGACGGTGCACCCGGCGACGTGCCACTCAACCTCTCGGCTTTGGCCTTGTACAGATACGGTGACCCGCTACTTGATGCCGTCAACGGCAACCGGGCCTGGGAGCTGTTTGGCGGCACCAGTGAGGCGACACCCTTCGCTGCGGGCATCACGGCCCTGATCTACCAGGCCTTCAGGAACAACCTGTTCTACAACCGGTGGCCCACCTTTGAGGAGGCGAAGGCCATCCTCATGTCCAGTGCCAGCGATGCCGGTAACGATGCCTTCGTCCAGGGCGCTGGCAGGGTGGATGCTGATTGGGCTGTCAGGTTGGCCAGCGGTGAACTCGGCGTATTCGTAGATCCAGCGCAGTGGGTGCTGGGCAGCTACCGCGGGAATAACTATACCTCCTTCGCCAACATCATCAACCCGTGTGAGTCCAGCAGCCGCGTCTTCCAGGTCCACAACCCCACCGCCAACACCGCCAACGTGCAGATTGAGGCCAAGACCTGGGAAGAGATAGGGCAACTGGAATACACCGTGAACACCGTGCTGGCTCAGGAGAGCACGGCGCGTATCCTGCGGCCGGACTACCTGCTCACCCTCTACGACAAGGCCAAGGGGATCAACGAGTTGGCCAAGATCCCAGGCTACAACCTGGCGGACATGATCAAGGTCAGCATCTCCAACCCCTACGGCCAGTCCAGCCTCAGCGATCCCAGCGTGGCCCCCCAGAGCCTGAACAGCTACTGGTACATGAAGCTCTACGAGTGGCAAGACCTGAACAAGAACGGCATCCTGTGGAACGATGCCAACGGCAACGGCGTGGTCAACGACGGTGAGCTGGACAACTCGCCGGGGACAACCAACCCCTTCGTCAGCAACTCATCTAAGGAGATCAACGCCTACGCTCTGTCCTACCAGATCGCACCCACCACCCATGAAATCCGCATCGGCACGGTGGATGGGCAGAAGCCGTGGACGCGCCTGGAACAGCGCAAAGCCGACGGGCTCTTCATCGGCATCCGGCACAGTGGTCGCACTACGGCCATCCCCACCACAAACATCAAGGTGCGGGTCACCCTCTACCGGGAGAAAGACTGGCCGGCCATGTGGTTCACGGACGTGGGGGCGGGCAACACCCTGGTAATCCCGCCAGGTGCGAACCGGGGCTTCAAGGCCTGGTTCCAGGCTGGCTGCGATTGGGACCCTGGCCTCTATGAAGGGGCTATCCTGGTAAAGTTTGCCCTGACTGACCCGAACTACCACGAGACCTGGATCCCGCTGCTCTTCAACGTGGCCATGCAGCCGGTGGGGAGCGCCTTCCGCTACGAGTTTGGCAATGCCTGGGCAAGCTGGCCAGCAGCCGATCCGCCGGCCAACGTCCCGTACGACAACAACCGCATCTTCGGCGGGCAGGACTGGCTGGGCAACGGCTGGTACGATCAGGGCGACTGGCGCCTGTTCTACGCCGACGTAACCGATAGCCAGTTCCAGACCCTGCCGCCCAACGCTAAGTGGATCGTGGACACCAAGTGGGTGGCCAAGCCCACAGACCTGGACACCCTGGTCTATGGCCCCACATCCGATGTCTACTCCGCCTACTGGCCGGAGGTCTACGGTCCCTACGATCTGGCGCTGAAGGGCGGTAGCGACAACACCGTCTATAACCATCCCACCGTCGGTGGCTATGCCTACACCTTCCGCACCAACACCGGCGGGCCGCGGGAGATCGTCTCCGCTGACCTGAAGCCTGGGCTGAACGGCATCTTCCTGCACAACGTGCTCTATGGCGGGCTGGACACCAGCGAGCCCTTCGCTGGGCGAGTCGGCTACGTGGCCGTGAACCCCAGCCCCATCTGGATCACCACCACGCTGTTCAGCGGCAGTCTCAACCTGACCTTCCAGTCCTCCCTGGATTGGGCCAACGGTCTGGGGGCCCTGGCCTATGGCTTGAGCCGACCCACGGCCATGAAGGACGTGCCCATCCACCAGGGTGAGAACTGGTACAAAGAGTTCGACGTCAACAACGCGGCCAGCATCGAGCTGTCCACCAGCAGCACCGACCCCGGCACCAGCGACATTGACCTCTACCTGCAGAAGTGGGACGGCACTAAGTGGCAGTCTATCGCCAGCTCGGCGGGTGCTACGGCCGAGGAGTACATCAAGGTCAAGTTCCCGGCGGACGGCCACTACAGGGCCATGGTCAATGGCTACGCGGTGGCAGGCAACGGCAAGTTTGACTTCAGCCTGAACGTCATCAGGGGCAATGACCTGACGGTGACCAACCTGCCCACCGGCCCCATCGCTGCTGGTCAGGTGGTGAGCTTCACCCTGAACTTCAACCGCTACGCGGCCACCTGCACCTGGTACGGCGTGCTCTACGTCGGCCCGGCGGAAGCGCCTAGCGCCGTGGAGATTCCCGTTACCATCTACTTCGACACGCCGGAGTACGTCAACTCCACGAAGAGCGTGCAGACCATGACGCCGGACGGCCTGGTGCGCCCGGGCGAGCCGATCACCTACACCCTGCACTTCCAGAACAGCGGCTGCGGCGATGCCCGGCAGGCGCAGCTCTGTGACGCCATCCCGGCGGGCACCACCTACGTGCCTGGCTCGGCCACGGGCGGCCTGACCTACGATGCGACTAACAAACGCCTGTGCTGGAGTGGCGTCCTGGCGGCGGGCGCGGCCAAGGACTTCACCTTCAAGGTAACGCCCAACGCAGACGTGACCTGCCACCAGCCGATCAACAACACAGCCCAGTTCAAGGACAACTGGACGGGTCTGCTGGTGGAGAAGTCACAGACGGTGACGGTGCGCTGCAGTGACCTGTCCGTGACCAAGACTGGACCGGCCAAGGTGCTGCCTGGGCTCCCCATCACCTACACCATCTCCTACGCCAACGCCGGTCCGGACACGGCCCTGGACGCCTACGTGGATGACATGTTGCCAGCCGGGGTGACCTATGTCAGCTCCAACCCCGCCGGGATCCTGGATCCGGCGAACCCGCAACACATCCGCTGGTATCTGGGTAGCCTGGCCTCTGGGGCTAGCGGGACGATCACCCTGGTCGGTAACGTGAACACCACGGTAGCGGAAAACAGCACATTGGTCAACACGGCGACGATCGCCACCGGCATCACGGCGACCGGGCCCACCTTCATCACGCCAGATCCCAATCTGGCCAACAACACCGCCACGGCCTCCACGTTCGTACCCGCATACCACGTGATCATTGCCCCCAAGGCGGCGAGCGTGCAGTGCAACCAGACCCAGTGCTACACCCTGGTGGCCACGGACGATGTGGACACGTGGGACGTGACGACGACTCCGTACACCACCTTCAGTATCCCGCCAGCGGCCGGGGGCACCTGGGTCGGCAACTGCTACAAGGCCTCCAAGGCGGGAACCTGGACGGTCACCGGCACCTACCTCAGCAAGTCTGACACCGCCACTCTCACTGTGACCCACAGCGCGGCGGTTGGTGCTTCTCTCACTCCGGAGACGGTAACGCTCAACCCGCGGGAGTGCGTAGACTTCACCATGACTGCCATTGATGCCTGTGGCAACACGTGGGACGTGTCCGCTGAGACTACCTTCACGGGTGGGGGCGGCACCTGGACCGGTAACCGCTACTGCGCCACGACCCCTGGGACCTGGACGATCACGGGCACCTACAACGGCTTCTCCGACACGGCGACGGTCACCGTGAACCCGTGGCGGATCTACTGGATCCTGATCTTCAAGAACTACACCGGCGGCTGGTAGATCCATCACCCAGTGTGAGGAGGGAGTCTCCGATAGTCTCCTTCTTGAGTGTTGTTGAAGGAATAACGACCATTTTTGAACCGCAGAGCACGCGGAGACCGCTGAGAAATAGAAAAACCTCTGCGAACTCGGCGTTCTCAGCGGTAGAATACTCAGCAACACTCTACGGGGAGACCACCGAGTCTCCTCCCTCCTCACAATTACAGCCACTAAGCTGCGGGGCCGGTCGCAGGCGACCGGCCCCATTTTGGTATCGCCCTTTGGCCATGGCCATAAGTGAATCCAAGGAGGCTTTTGGTGAGATTAGCCCATGCTCTGGCCACTTCCTGGCTCCCGCAGTCACTCGGTCCCTTGCTTCTGGTCATCCTGGCGGTGTCACCCCTGCTTCTGTCGTGGCCGACCACGCAGCCCCCTGTTGCCGCCATCTGGGCTGGTCAGGCCTCGCTGCCTTTGCCGGATGAGGTGGCGGGGCGGGTCTGGTCGGCCGGCTCAGCCGGCACCAAGGTCTTTCTGCCCGCCCTGGATAATCAGAGCAATTGGGTGACCCAGTTGCAGGTACAAAACGTGGGTACGGCGCCCACGGTGGTGGTTCTGCAACTGTGGGGAAGCTACAGTGGCCTGTGCGGAACCGAAGCACCTGGGCCACAAAAGCTGTTGGTGTCCCCAGTGATCACGCCGGGAGACACCTTGCCTTTGCCCATACCCGGTGTGGTGGAAGCCTGTGGCGGAGGTATCTTTTACCCCAAGTCGGCCATTGCCTACTCAGTCCAGCCAGGCACCGCACCAGACACTTGCCCGCCGACATTCACGCCCACACCAGGCGAGCCCATCGTCATCACCGTCGCTCGCTACCGCACGGCGGGCTTCCCACTGCCCAGCACCTACGGGAGCATGGCGTTGGCTGACCTCGGCCAGGCCGACCCTGGCAGCGGCGAGTTCAGCTACTACGCGCCGCTGAATGTCGCTAATCGTACCGGCTGGCGCTCCGAGATCATCGTCCAAAATGCCGGCCAGGGATGCGCCACGGTGCAGCTCGTCTACCGCACCACCAGCGCCTGCCAGACCCCAGTGACGGATACGCTCACCGCCCTGGCCCCCGGCGAGGCAGCGCGCCTTCAGCCGCCCAGCGGCCTGGAGACAGTGCTGAGCTCCTTGCGCCTGAGCAGCACGCAGCCACTGGCCGTGCTCGTGGATGAGGTGGGGAACGACTTCAGGAAGTGGACCTTCCGGGCCTGGCCAGGCAGCGAGGCCCAGTTGGAGAATGAAGGAGCACTGGTGTACAAGAACTACAACGGCTGGCAGAGCAGTGTCCAGGTGCAGAATCTGGGGGCCAACGACTCGCTGGTTCAGGTTCGCGTGTTGTCCCTGAGCGGTGACCCGGTGGCCACGATCACCAGAACGGTCTGCGGGCAGGGGGTATGGGATTACGATCTGCAGCAGGAATCGGCCATCCCCAGCGATTTCGCCGTCGGCCGCGTGCGCCTCGTTGCCTGGTGGGACTCCAGCCCGATTCTTTCCGTGGTCAAGCTGGCCAACTACAACGCCGGTCTGTCTTATGCTTACAACACCACGCCCATCCCGCCCGCTGGTCTGCCTACCCCTACGCCCACACCTACTGTGGGTTACCCTACGGTTCAGGCTTTCTTTGACGATTTTGAGCACGGTGCGGTTGGTTGGGAGTTCCCGCTTGGTCTAGAGGATACCCGCTGGGGATTGTTTACCGGCAACGCCCACAGCGGCGACAACTCGCTCACGGACAGCCCCAGCGGTGGCTACAAGATCTACGAGCAGTCCGATGCCATCTCGCCCGCCTTCAGCCTGGCCGATGTGCGCAACCCTATCCTGCGCTTCTGGACGCGTTACGCTATCGCCCCTGATACCTTCGACTTCGCCAGCGTCCAGACGTCTAAAGATGGAGGTGCCTCCTGGGATGCACCATTAGCCCGCTACATGGGACGACAGGATATCTGGACTCTCAAGGAGTTCGCCCTGCCCGCCGCTTACGAAGGGCAGACGGCGGTCCGCATCCTCTTCCACATGAACAGCGATGACAGCATCACCGACGATGGCTTCTACGTGGATGACGTGGAGGTTTTGGGCATCTCCACCTTACCGTCGCCTACACCCACCAACACGCCGACGAATACAGCCACACCGACCAGCACGCCGACGGCCACGCCTATGTCCACGGCCACCAGCACACCTACGCCAACGCCTACCCACACCGCGACCCCAACCGCGACCAGCACACCTACCTCCACGCCCACGGCCACGCCTACGCCCACCAGCACGGCTACACCGGCGGTCACGGCCACACCCACGGCCACGGGCGCGCCCGGCGCTACTTTTACCCCCACCCCCACAGCCACGGCGTCCACCGGCTCGTTGTGCATCACTGTGTACAGCGACCGTAATAGTAACTGGCAACGCGATATGGGAGAAGGGCTTTTGATCGGGGCAGTGGTCACTGTCACTACGTCCGGTGGCACTCTGGTAGGTGTGCGGATCACCGATGGCACCGAGCCCTATTGCTTTACAGGCTTAGCCCCTGGCTCTTACATAGTCAGGGAGCAGAATCTACCTGGGTATGAATCCACAAGCTGGGACAATTTGATAGTGACTGTGAATGCTGGTCAAAATACCATAGTTGAATTTGGCGATCGCGCATTGCAGTACTACGATTTGTATTTGCCTGTGATCTTCAAGGTCCGGAGTTCGTAGGGGCGAGGCATAGCGAAAACCTCCCGCAGGTTTTGAACCTGCGGGAGGTTTTACAATTTCGGGCTCAGTAGATCACAGTTCGCGTTCGTAGGGGCGAGGCATTCCTTGAAAGCTGTTACAACTACTGTATCCTCGTTGTGCAGGCATAAAGGGACTAACGCCCGATATTCTGGAGAATGCCTCGCCCCCTACTTCCAGCAGCCGTAGGGCGGGCGCGGCGCCTGCCGTCCTGTGCTGCGCATCTGGACGGCAGGCCACGGGCCTGCCCTACGGCAACTGGAAGCGCGCACTAAGAGCCGAGTTGCTGAGCAGCGGCGGCACAGCCTGCCCCAGCTTCTCCTGCAATTCTAGCTTCAGGCGTTGCAGACGCCCCTGGAAGGCCGGGGAGGTGAGCGGCTCTGTAGTCATCAGTAGAGCATCCTCACCGTTGTCCGAGTAGTAGTGCTTGCGCAAGCCCTGGGTGATGAAGCCGTACTTGCGGTAGAGGGCCTGAGCGCCGAGATTGGAGACGCGCACCTCCAGGGTCATCACCCGCGCCCCCAGCCGGTCGGCCCAGTCCAGCATCTCCGCCAGTAGCAACTCGCCCAGGCCCTTCCGCCGGTGCATCGGGTCTACGGCGATGGTCACCAGGTGAGCTTCCTCTACCATCAGCCACATGCCGGCAAAGCCTAAGATCGGTGGCCGCGGTTGGGGCGCCGCCGGGGTCTGGATCCGCATCTTGAACCCCAGCAGGACGGCGGCCGCCCGCAGCCAGGAAGGCATGCCCTGCCTGCCAGGCGGTACAGAGACGGCCTTTTGCTCTTTGTCCTCTGGCCGCGCCGTCTCCTGGGCCTCTTCTTCTCCCACCTGCCGCAATACCAGATAATAGGCCAGCTTGTTATCCGTCAGGTCGTGCTCGTAGGCGTAGCGCGACCAAGGTGAGGAGAATGATTGCCGCTCAATCCGCTCCACTTCGGGAATATCACTCAATTGCATGCGTTCTACGAGGTAGGACAAGGTAGCTGCACCTCAAAAGCAGGTATTTCGAGTTGGGATTGACGCTTCTACGTAGGACGAAAGACCAACGACGAATGACGAAGTTCGGTTTGGTCCTTCGTCTTTCGTCCTTCGTCATTAAACGGCACGCCGCAGATAGATCGGCTGGAGGGTTACCGGGTCGTCGGCGGCAGCGGTGGCCAGGCGCTGGGCGCCCAGCTCGGCCAGGAAGGCGGCCCGGCGCGGCGCTGCGGCGGGCGGGGCGATGACCACCCGACGCCCCAGGCGCTGGCGCAGCGTCTCCACCTGCACCGCCTCCAGCTCACCGCAGAAGAGCGTGCGCCGCTCTGTCTCGGCGCACAATTGGTCGAGTGTGGCCAGGCGCGGCGCTTCCAGTTGCCGCCAGCGGCGAAAGAAGTAGCGATAGAGCGCCGTGTTCACCTCACCCCGGCCGGCAGGCAGCACTGGCCGGATGGGCAGGCGCAGCAGGCTGTGCTGGTAGGCGATGGCTTCCAGCGTGCAGATGCCCACCAGGGGCAGCCCCAGGCTCCAGGCCAGCCCCTTGGCCGCGCTTAAGCCTACCCGCAACCCGTTGAACGAGCCCGGGCCAATGGCCACCACGATCCCGCTCAACTGGCGGGGGGCTATCCCCTCCTGCGCCAGCAGCCCCATGATCTGCGGCCACAACTCGGCGGTGTGATTCTGGTCGGCCCACCAGGTATGCTCACCCCGCACGACGCCAGCGGCGTAGAGGGCCACGCTGGCGAGTCTGGTGGAGGTGTCAATGGCCAGTAACATACTGAGATTTGCGATTGACGATTTGCGATTGGCGATTTATGAGTTACCCGCGTCTGGGTTTGTAGGGGCGAGGCGTTCCGGCGGGGTTGGTTCAACGCCCCTCTATCCTCGTTGCGCAGCCATTAGAGACACGTCGTATATTCTGAATAATGCCTCGCCCTACTTCTTGGTTTCTATACCCCACGCCCTGGCTAGATGCCGAAAGCCCGGCGCTTGAACTCGCGCAGCAGCGCCTCGTAGCGCGGGCCAGTAGGCGTCAGGCGCAAGCCACGCTTGGTCTCGCTAATGAACTTGAGTTGGATGTAGAGCCGCTCGGCGGGGAGGATGCTAGCCGCCCGCTCCGCCCACTCCACCACGCACAACCCGTCGCCGTACAGGTAATCGTCCAGGCCCAGGTCCAGGGCCTCGGCTACGGGTTGGTCCAGGCGATAGAAATCAATGTGGTACAGCGGCAGGCGGCAGCCCCAGTCGGCGGGGCGATATTCGTTGATCAGGGTGAACGTGGGGCTGCGGACGAAGCCGTTGATGCCCAGGCCGCGGGCGATGCCCTGGGTGAGGCAGGTCTTGCCGCTGCCCAGCTCTCCTTCCAGCAGGAAGACGTCGCCGGGCAGGGCCAGCTCCCCCAGACGGGCGCCAATGCGCTGCGTCTGGGTCACGCTGTGGCTGATGAAGTCCAGGGCTTGATCTATTGTCTGTCCCTGAGGTTGCATGGCCCGGTCCTCCACACCGCTGCTTCGCCCCTACAGTATACAACCTTTGCGCCTGCAAGACAAGAGGTAACTCATTACCCTGGCCTGAGACCAAGGGTTCTCGCCAAAGTCGCACGTTCACGTCTCAGTTGGTTGGATGCCGTTGGGGTTTGATAGCGCAGGGGAGATCCCCTGCTGCCCCCAAACGGCAAGGGGCGAACAACCCCTGAAAGCTTAGCCAATTGACCAGCAACAATCCCTAAACCTCAGCAATAGTCTTTGGCAACCGATTGTTGCAGAGGCAGATGGAGAAGGCGAACACAAAAGCCCCACCGACCACAGATGGGGCTTTTTGATTCGTAGGGCGGGCGCGGCGTCAAACGTCAATCGCCAATCGCCAATCTCCAATCCTCTACAACTTGTACGCTCGTTTGGCCAGCCGGTACGCCGTGTCCTGGATCATCTCCTCGGCATCGTCCAGGTCTACGATCCCCCGCACGACCAGGCCGGCGATCCAGTTGGCGTCCACACGCCGCGAAAGATCGTGGCGCGCCGGGATGGAGGAGAAGGCGCGCGTGTCATCGTTGAAGCCCACGGTGTTGTACAGCCCGGCCGTCTCCACAATCTGCTCACGATAGCGCATCATGCCGTTGATGCTATCGTGAAACCACCAGGGCGGCCCCAGCTTGACGGCGGGGTAGTGACCGGCCAGCGGGGCCAGCTCGCGGGAGTAGGTGGCCTCGTCCAGGGTGAAGAGGATGAGGGTCAGGCGAGGGTCGTTGCCGTATTTGGCGAGCAGGGGGCGCAGGTTACGGGTGAACTCGCCCTGGACGGGGATATCCGCCCCTTTGTCCGGGCCGAAGCGCTGGAAGATCAGCGGGTTGTGATTGCGGAACGAGCCAACGTGGAACTGCATCACCAGGCCGTCCTCAATGCTCATGCGAGCACTCTCCATGATCATGTGGCCGGTGAAGCGGGTGGCGTCTTCGGCGGTGGCCGTACCACGTAGTGCCCGCTGGAAGATGGCCTCGGCCTCAGCCTCCGTCAGCTCTTCCGTGTAAGCGGTCTGGGCGGCGTGGTCGGTGGCCGTAGCGCCCATACTCTGGAAGAAGGCGCGGCGATCTTCCAGGGCCTGGAGGAAGGCGCGGTAGCTGTTGACCTCACTGCCCGTCAGGGCGCTCAAGGCGGCGATGTTCTGCCGCCAGCCGGGCGCGTCCAGATTGACGACGCCATCCGGCCGGAAGGTCGGCACGATGCGCCCTGGCCAGCCCGAGGCGCGGATGGCCTGATGGTGCGGCAAGGGATCGGTGGCGGCGTCGGTGGTGGCCAGCACTTCTATTTTGAAGCGCGCAAAGAGGCGGCGCGGGCGAAATTCGGGCGTGGCCAGCTTGGCGGCAATGTGGTCGTAGATGCGCTGGGCCGAAGCCGCAGTCAGCTTTTCCTCCACGCCAAAGACGGACACCAGTTCATGGGTCAGCCACAGGCCGGTGGGCGTGCCGCGAAAGAGGTAGAAGTTCTCGGCGAAGGTCTGCCAGATTTGGCGGTGGTCGGTCTCCACTGCGCTGCCATTCCGCCGGGGGATGCCCAGCTTCTCCAGCGGGATGCCCTGCGAGTACAACAGGCGGAAAACGTAGTGGTCGGGGATGATCAGCAGTTCGGTAGGCGTGCCGAAGGAGTAGTCCGGGTCGGCGAACAGGCGCGGGTCCACGTGCCCGTGCGGGCAGATGAGGGGCAGGTTCACCACCTGGTTGTACAGGTGTTGGGCGATTTCCTTTTGCCGCGGATCAGGGCCAAAGTAGCGATCATCGGGCAGGTGAATCTTGGAGCTATCGGGCATGGGCATCTCCTCCGGTTGGCTTAGGGAAGATGACGCGCAGGGCCATTCGGCTGGTACGAGGGAAGTTCAGCCAGGTCTCCTTGCGGGTGAGCGTCCGCCACACCCGGCTGGGGCGCAGGTAGAAGCGGCGGTAGGCCTCCTTCCATTTGCGCTCCTGCAGCTCGGCTGTGGTCTCGCCCATCTCGTAGCGGGCTTTACCTTCAAAGAACACGTAATCCTGCCAATCCTGCACCAGCATCCGCCCGCCCTGGGTATGTACCTGTTCCCAGACCTTGGTGCCAGGGTAAGGCGTCATCATGGAGAAGTTGGCGATGAGCGGGTCCAGCTCGATGGCAAAGCGGATGGTCGCCTCCATCGTGCGGGCGTTGTCACCGGGCAGGCCGATGATGAAGAAGCCGATGGTCTCCATGCCCACCTTCCTCGCTGCCCGAAAGGCCGCCCGCACCTGATCCAGGGTCAGGTGCTTGTTGATGCTCTTCATGATCTCTGGGTCGCCGGTCTCCACGCCAAAAGCCGTGCGTTTGCAGCCGGCAGCCTTCATTTTGCCGAGTAACTCTTCATCGGCCAGGTTGGCGCGAATGCCATTGACCATGATCCAGGGCACGTGGTTCAGCTTGGCGGCGATCAGGAGGTCGCACAGCTCCAGGAGGCGCCTGCGCTGGATGTTGGCGGAATCGTCCAGCAGGCCGATTTCCTGCGCCCCCAGGTCATCCACTAGGTGGCGCCACTCCTGGAGCACGTTCTGGGGCGAGCGGGCGCGCCACTTCTCCGGCATAATGCTCTGGGAGCAAAAATTGCAGCGATAGGGACAGCCGCGCGAGGTCATCATGCTGAAGCTGCGCGCCCCCTCCACGCTGTCTATGGCCGGCTGGAGGCTGGTATAGCGTTCCATCTTGAAGAGGTGGTAGGCCGGCCAGGGCAGGGAGTCCAGATCGGCGATGGGGGGACGCGGCGGATTGTGCACCACGCGGCCGTCGGCTGTCTTGTAAGAAATGCCACTAATTTCGAATTTCGAATTTCGAATTTCGAAATTCTCGTGTTCTACGGCGTCGCACAGTTCCAGCCAGGTAGCCTCGCCCTCGCCCCGCACCACCACGTCAATCTCCGGCCGCGCCGCCGATTCTGCGGGCAGGGCGCTGACGTGCGGCCCGCCGATGACCACAGGCACGTGCGGCAGGACAGCCTTGACCTCCTGCGCCGCGCGCCAGGCTGGCTTAACCTGCGGGGTGTTGGCCGTAATACCCACGATGTGCGGCTGGAACTCACGTAGCGCCGTAGACAGGGGCACGTCCTCCACGTCCTCATCGAACACCTGCACCGTGTCGCCCCGGCGCTCGGAGACGGCGCCCAGGTAGGCCAGGCCCAGGTGGGGCGTGGTGCGGGTAGCAATGGGCAGGCGGATACGGGGATTGATCAGCAGGACACGCAAGGCTCTGCTCCAAAACCTTGCGAAGGTTCCGAAACCTTCGCAAGGTTTTCGCCCGGTCTAATAGAATATCTGCCCCAGTGTTCCCGTGGGGAAAATCTTGTTGGGGTTGAGGATGTTGTGCGGGTCGAAGGCGGCCTTGACCCGGCGCTGCAATTCAATGACCTGCGGCGAGAGGTCCAGGGGCAGGAACTCCTTCTTGAGGAAGCCGATGCCGTGCTCGCCGGAGAGCGTGCCCTTCAGGGCGATCGCCGCCTCGAAGATCTCCTTCGCCGCCTGCTGCACGCGCTTCATCTCCTCCTTGTCCCGCCGGTCGCAGACGATGTTGGGGTGCAGGTTGCCATCGGAGATGTGGCCGAACAGGGCGATGAAGACGTTGTTGCGCTGGGCGATCTCCTGGATCTGCTTGACCATGGTCACGATCTGGCTACGCGGCACGGTGATGTCCTCGCCCAGCTTGTTGGGCTTGAGTCGAGACAGCGAAGGCGACACCGACTGCCGGGCCTTCCACAGTTCGTCACGCTCGGCGGCGTTGCGCGCCCGCTTGACCTCGCGCGCCCCATTGGCCTGGCACAGCTTAACAATCGCCTCTACTTCCTGCGCCACCGCCTCGGCATTGCCGTCACATTCCACCAGGATCACCGCCTCCACGTCCTGGGGCAGGCCGATTTTCAGGTATTCCTCCACGGTGCGCAGCGTGATCTTGTCCATGATCTCGATGGTCGCCGGCATGATGCCGGAGTTCAGGATTTTGGTCACGCTGGCCGCGGCGTCCTCCAGGCGAGGAAACACAGCCAGCAGGGCGCCCCTGGCCTGGGGCTTGGGGATCAGCTTGAACGTGATTTCGGTGAAGACGCCCAGCGTGCCCTCGGAGCCGACGAAGAGCTGCGTCAGGGGATAGCCCGTGGCCTTTTTAATCGCCCGGCCGCCGATATGCAACACCTCGCCGCCGGGGATGACCACCTCCAGCCCCAGCACGTAGTCGCGAGTGACGCCGTACTTCAGCCCGCGCGGGCCACCGGCATTCATGGCCACGTTCCCGCCGAGGGTGCAGTGCTTCATGCTGGCCGGATCGGGCGGGTAGAACAGCCCCAACTGCTCTACTGCCTCCTGCAGGGTGGCGGTGATTACGCCCGGCTCGACCACGGCCACCATGTCCACCGGGTCAATACACTTGATCTGGTTCATCAGGGCCAGGTTCAGGACAATGCCACCCTCCACCGGCACCGAGCCCCCCGCCAGGCCCGACCCCGCACCCCGCGGCACCACCGGAACACGCGCCTCGTCGGCCAGCTTCAGAATAGCCGACACCTCCTGCGTGTTCAGGGGTGAAACCACCACGTCCGGCCGATGCTCGACCCAGGTGCTATCGTAGGCGTAGACGGTGAGCTCCTCCGGGCTGGTGAGCACCCGCTTCCCGGCGATGGCCCGCAGTTGATCAATGATTTTCGGCTCCAATTACGCACTCCTCAAATGAGTCCTGTTACCCCTCGTACCCTTGTTACCCTTGTAGTTCCACAGGGGTAACAAGGGTAACAAGGGTAACACGCAGTTTATAGCCCGGGCTCCTGCACTCCCTGCTGGGGCTCCACGTAGTGCAGGCTCTCCAGGCTCTCCAGGCGATCCAGGAAAAGCACGCCGCGCAGGTGGTCCACCTCGTGCTGCAGGGCGCGGGCCAGCAGGCCATTGGCCTTGATCTTGACCTCTTTCCCCTGCGGATTGCGCCCCTTGACGATCACGGCGGCGGCGCGGCGTACCTGGCCGTAGTAGTGGGGCAGACAGAGACAGCCCTCCTCGCCCACGACGGTCTCCGGCGACGTCTTGACGATCTCCGGGTTGACCAGGGTGTAGAGCTTCTCCCCCCGCACCACCCGGCCCGCCTCGTCCTGTTCCGGCGGCAGCCAGACCACGATGACCTGCAGGGACTCGCCGATCTGTGGCGCGGCCAGGCCCAGCCCGTGGGCAGCGTGCATGGTCTCCACCATGTCCGCCACGAGCTTCTGGAGAGAGTTATCAAATCTCTTGACCTTCTGCGCCTTCTGGCGCAGCAAGGGGTTACTAGCGGGTAAGATTGGTCGAACAGCCATAGCAGCTTAGGGAATCAGGAAATCAGTGATCAGGAAATCAGGACTCAATAGGAAGCCTGATTCCCTGATTCCCTCATTACTGATTCCCTGATCTATATGCCTCTGCCAGCACCTGGGTGACGTGCAGGACCTGCTGCTTGTGGCCGCGCTGGGCGGCGCCATAGGCAAGCTGCATCAGGCAGCCGGGGTTGGACGAGGCGATGATCTCCGCCCCCGTGGCCTCGGCGTTATCCATCTTCCGGTTCAACATGGCCAGGGAATAGTCGGGATGGGTGAAGGTGTAAATACCCGCCGAGCCGCAGCACCAGTTGGCCTCTTTCATCTCCACGTACTGGACGCCAGGGATGCTTTGCAGCAATCGGCGCGGCTGGGCACTAACCTTCTGGGCGTGGCAGAGGTGGCAGGGTTCGTGGTAGGTGACGCGCTTGTTGAGCACGCCCTGGGGCGGGGGCGGCACCACCTCGGCCAGAAACTCGTTGATGTCGCGCACCTTGGCGCTGAAGGCTTGGGCCCGTGCCGCGTACGCCGCATCGTCCCTGAGCAGGTCGCCATAGTGCTTCATCTCAGAGCCACAGGCGGCGCAGTCCGTGACGATGACGTCCACGTTCGCCTTTTCAAAGAGCTCAATGTTCTTCCTGGCCAGCCCTCTGGTGATGCGACCTTCACCCTCCTCGGTGAGGGGAGCGCCGCAGCAGACCTGCTCCTTGGGCGTAACGACGACGTAGCCGTTACGCTTGAGGACGTCCACCGTGGCCCGGCTGGCCTCGGCCAGGACCAGGGTCATGATGCAGCCCAGGAAGAAGCCCACCCGGCCTTTCACCTCGCCCTGTGGCCACTCCTCGTACTGCAGTTCACGATGCAGCGGGCGGCTGGGCAGCCAGGGCAGGAAGCGCTCCATCAGATCGAGCGTGGGGAAGGGCCGGAGGAGGCGCAGGCCGCGCACCAGCTTGTAGAGCCGCAGGCGCTGGTAGAGGCGCATCAGGCTGATGAACCGTTCCAGGCGCGCCGGGTGCGGAAAGAGCTGCTCGAAGAGGACCCAGCGGAAGAGCCGCCGGCCCAGCGGTTGCCTGTCCCGCCGCTCCTCCAGTTGCGTGCGCGCCTGCACCACGAGTTGACCAGCCTTGACCCCGGTGGGGCAGACGCTCTCGCAGGCCCGGCACTCCAGGCAGACGTACATGAAGTGCTCGAAGTTCTTGCTGGCGCCCAGGTTGCCGTCGGCGACGGCTTTGATCAGGGCCACCCGGCCACGGGGCGACTCTGTCTCCAGCGTGGATTGGCGATAAGTGGGACAGGCGGAGAGGCAGAGGCCGCAGCGGGTGCAGTTCAGGATATTTTCGTAGCCCGGCACGGCGTGGTCGAGCTCCAGCCGGCCGGGGAAAACCAAGGGTGTAGTCTCCGTTGACATTTATGGACAAACCTCACACGCCTCATTGCGAGTGGGCACAGCCGCGTAGTTGTGAGATACCCTTGCGAAGGTTTTGGGAACCTTCGCAAGGGTTTGAGTGAACAGGCCCTCAGCCACTCCAGCCCAGGCGCTTGCGGCCCTCGGCTTTGATCATGTTGGGATTCCACGGCGGGTCCCAGACGATATTCACCTCTGCGGCCTTGACGCCAGGCACGCTCAGCAGCCTCTGCTGCGCCTCCTGGCGCAGGTAGGAATGCATAGGACAACCCGGGGCGGTGAGGGTCATATCCACCTGCACCTTGTCGCCATCTACCTTGACTTTGTACACCAGCCCCAGGTCCACTACGTTCACCGGAATCTCCGGATCGTAGACCTCTTCCAGGGCTTGCCAGATGTCTTGCTCGGTGACAGCCATGTGTTTTGGCTCCTTTCAAAGGATGATTTGAGATTTCAAATTGCAGATTGCAGATTTAGGGGCGAATCGGGCGCAATGACCAGACCGCTGGACTCGGCGCTCACGATGGCGCCGGGCACGGCCTCCTGCACGCGGCCGACGTCTCTGGTCACCGTGGTTGTAGCCGCTGGATTGGGAGTAGCAATGCTCATGATTACACCTTTGTAGTTAGTGAGGTTAGGCCCCAGATTGTAGGATTTTCTGAATCTCCGGTTTGACCTGAGGGAGGCGCTCTTGCACTGTTCTCCAGACCAGTTGATAATCCACTCCAAAATAGAAGTGAATCAGCCTGTCCCTCATCCCGGCCATTTCCTTCCAGGGAACCTGGGGATAGTTTTGCCGCACTTTCTCCGGTATCTGCTTGGTGGCCTCACCAATAATCTCGAATTTCCTGAGCACAGCACTGGAGGTCTTGTCATCGGCCTGGAACGTCTCTAAGTCCATTCCTTCTACAAATGCTTCGATGCTCTCTATGGCGGCCAGAATATCTTTCAGGTAGAGTCTGTAGTCTCTCATAGGGGCACAACCTCTTGCAACACTGACTCGCGCAGTTCTGTTCTCAGGGCTCTCCTGGGAACTACATCTACCTTCCGCTGCAGTTCTTCCTCTAAAAATAATGCCAGCCCCACCAGGTCAAACAGGTCTGCCTCCTCTTCAAAGTCCACCAGAATGTCAATATCACTTCCTCCCCTTTGCTCCCCGCGCACAAAGGAGCCGAAGAGGCCGACCTTCTTCGCCTTGTAGCGGGTGGCAATCTCCGGTTTCAGTGCTCGCAGTCTTAGCAGAATGTCTTCGGTATTCATAGATGACCTATCCCTATGCCTGACTCGCGGCATTAATGCCTCCTGCACAGAACAGAATCTGAGCCGTGTTGAGTATTTCCTGGCGACGCAACCAGTTTTGGCTATGCACCAGGGCAAGGAGCAGAACAGCAGAATGTGCTGAGCCTCTCCACTAGCCGGGTCTCTACCGACCTGACAATCAGGGAAGCCTCTAGTGATCCAGAAAGCCCAGAAGGGCTTGATAGACAGCAAAATAAGCTGGCTTTGGCTGATAATTATCGTCCTACATGGTTGGATCAGCATTTGGTCGATGCAAATCGTACTCTAACCAAGACATATTATCTCTAAATCCCCAAGTTGAATTCAGTCCCTAAAAATCTTTCTGCTTTAGCCAAGAATTACCCCGATTTTTACTCCTTGTACATCCGCCAAATCACGAAGGCCGGCCACGTGCCATTGGAGTTCTTTGGTTTGCTGATTTATTCTGGTGGCAAGAACAATCTCCTTTGTGGCCGGATCACGCGCAAAGACAATCGGCGTTTTGTTGGGGTCGTTTAAGTTGGGCCTTTGTTCGTAGATTAGGTTTCCGGCCCCTAATCCTTGCGCAGTCAACCCCAGTTTTTCCAATCCCGCCCGGACCAGGCTTTCCTCAGGATACGGCACGCCCTGGAGACCTGCCAGGGGGATAGTGGGTTTCGGCGTGGGCGTGCGCGTGGCCATAGGCGCGGCGGTTGGCGTTGCAGTCGGGCGCAGCGTAGCCGTTGGTAGCGGTGTGGGCGTCGCTGTGGGCGCTGCCGTTGGCGTTGGTGGTGGTGTTGCCGTCGGAGCAGGGCTACAGGCGGCTAGCACCAGAGCCAGAGCAACTGCAATGCCAAGCTTTAGAGCAGAGATGCGTTTTTGCCACTCCATCTTTGACCTCCACGCCACTCAATGTCATACCGCGAGGCGGCGGTGCAAATCATCCCGTGGTGCGTGGTGCGTGTTCCGTTAGCCATCCTGTCGGCACGGAACAAGAAACACGCAACACGAAGGGCCAGTCCAGACGCAGGCTTCGCCGTAGGCTCAGCCGAACGGTTTGGCCGCCTGCCCTACGGACTCTTCTTGCGCCTTGTGGCCTCTTCCTCGGCCCAGGCCGTGGGCCAGCCGGCGGCGTAGTAGGTGTCGGGCTTGGTGAGCTTTGCCTTATCGTAGAGTAACGTTTGCAGCCGCTCACGCGTGGCGATTTCGTAGTTGTGGTCCATCTTGATGGAATCGAAGGGGCAGAACTCGGCACAGAGGCCGCAGCTCATGCAGACAGACAGGTCAATAACGAACTCGGCTGGCTTGGGCTGCGGCTTGCCCTCCGGGCTCTTGGCACGAATGATCCAGATGCACTGCGGCGGGCAAACCTTGGTGCAGATGCCACAGGCCGTGCAGCGCAGTTCCCCCTTCTGGGTATCCAGCACCAGGAAAGGGAAGTAGCGGAAGCGTTCCGGCTTCGGCAGGCGCTCATCGGGGTATTGCACCGTAAAGATGCCCCGCGCTTTCGGGCTCTGCTCCAGGGCGAGCACCTCTTGGTTGTAGCGCCGCGGGAATCGCCGCGCATCTACCAGGTACGTATCAATCAAGTGGCGCAGGGTAACCCATAGGCCTTTCAGTATACCTGTTCCGTACATCAGCGATCTACCTCCCCCAGGGTGATGTCAATGCTGCCCAAAATGACCACCGCGTCGGCTACTTTGTAGCCTTTGCACATCTCGCTCAAGGGTGTCAGGTTGATGAGGCTGGGCGGCCGGATGTGATAACGATAAGGCGTGGCGCTACCATCGCTTACCACGTAGAAGCCCAGTTCGCCCTTGGGCCCTTCGATGCGGGCATAAGCCTCGCCCTTGGGCGGCCGGACTGACCAGGCTTTCTTGCCGGCCTGGATTTCGCCCGGCGGAATCTGCGCCAGCGCCTGCTCCAGGATACGCCCCGATTGCCGCATCTCGGCCAGGCGCACCAGATAGCGATCGTAGACGTCACCGTTGGTGCCCACGGGGATGTCAAAGTCGAAGCGATCGTAGATGGAGTACGGCTCGGCGCGGCGAATGTCGTATTTGACGCCGCTGGCGCGCAGCATGGGGCCGGTGACGCTGTAGTTGATGGCCGCCGCCGGAGGCAGCACGCCCACGTTGATGCCGCGCATCTTGAAGATATCGTTGCTGGTCAGGTAGGCCTCGAACTGATCCAGGACCTTGGGCAGCCGATCTTGCACCAGTTCCCTGGTCCGCTCGATGAACCCGTCGGGCAGATCGTGGGCCACCCCGCCAAAGCGCATGTAGTTGCACATCATGCGCGACCCGGAGGCCATCTCGAAGAGGTCCAGGATCAACTCCCGCTCCTCCAGGCCGTACAGCGCCGGGGTGAAGAAGGTACCCAAATCGTTAAAGAGAAAACCGATGAGCATGAAGTGGTTCACCAGACGGGTCAGTTCGGCCATGATCACCCGGATGTACTCGGCCCGTTCCGGCGGCTTGAGGCCCAGGAGCTTCTCCACCGTCAGCACGTAGGCCAGGTTGTTGGTCATGGAGGTGATGTAGTCCAGGCGATCGGTGTAGGGGATGATGCCCATGTACGGCGTGCGCTCGCCGATCTTCTCGTGGTTACGGTGCATGTAGCCGATGATCGGCTCCAGGGCCAGCACCCGCTCGCCGTCCAGCACGGCGCGCATGCGGAAGACGCCGTGCGTGCTGGGGTGCTGCGGGCCCATGTTCACGACCAGCGGCTGGGTCTTCAGGCCCTCCATCTCTGACGTCGGCACGATCGGCACGTCCGGCGGCGGGGTGTAGCTCTGCGGGTCGAAGCCGGCGGGGTACTGGACGTTGTCGTGATAAGGCACGCGCTCCTCGGCCCGGACGTACCTGCCTTCCGGCCAGCGGCTGGCGAAGGGCTTGGCTGGCTCTTCAAAGAAGGGCTCGCGGTAGTCCTTGCGCAGGGGGAAGCCGGCGAAGCCGTCCCACATCAGGAGACGCTTGAGGTTAGGATGGCCGCTGAAGCGGATGCCCATCATATCGTAGACCTCGCGCTCCTGGAGGTCCGCCCCGGCCCACACGGACACCAGAGAGGGGACTACCGGGTCGGCTTTATCGGCCTGCACCTTGAGCACGATGGGCCCGGCGTGGCGCACCATGGAGTAGAGGTAGTACACCACCTCGAAGCGATCCGGATAGTCCACCGACGTCACCATGGACAGGTAGTCGTATAGGAGGGCCGGATCGTCACGCAGGAAGGTGCCGACCTCCACCAGGCGGTCGGGCGCAATGACCAGCCCGCTGGGCTCGGCGCTCACGATAGCGCCGGGCACGGCCTCCTGCAGGCGGCCGATGTCTCTGGTTACCGTGGTTGTGGCCGCTGGATTGGGAGTAGAAATGCTCATGATTACACCTTTTCGTTTTGTTTTGCGTTAACGTAATATATGCCGTAAGTCTTCGATATCCGTAACAAAGGCAAGCAGGCGCTGAATCGCTCCCGATACGTTGTCGAAGGAATAAACCAAGTGCTCACCTTCGCTTGTTCTGATGGACAGTTCAACAGCCTCTACTCTTTTTGGTGCGTTGGGGTCTGAGCGCAGTGTTGTCTCGACCGACTGCTTCACTGTTTGACGAACATGGTCCGTGGTAGCGGCTGCAATCTCTGCTCGTTCCTCTTCAGAGAGCTGGCAAAAACGTTGCCAAGCTTGCGCTGGCGTCCACGTATCCTTCTCACCCCAGCGAAATACGATTCCATGTTGTTCGAGAACATCGGCGATGTGATTGAAGGGAATGCGGTGCGTCTCTACACCAAAACTTTGTATAAACCTGAGCGACGCATCTGTCCATTCGCCAGCCAGTACGCCGATAGATTTGCGGATAGAGGGATAGGTGCGCCGGAGGCTATAGTGAGCAATGCACAACCGGCTGCCTTTGTCCCAGTTATGCTTCTTATACCGCAGATACTTTGGCTCAATCAGGATGATAGGTTTAGCCTCACTATCACTGACCACCGTGTCGATCTGATGCCTGTTCCCCATGTGATTGCGCAGAGTCATTGGGCGCACCGAGTGGTTAAACGCTTCCGCGACTTGGAGGATAGCAGCAGCCAAATCTGCTTCGATGAGCTTTCCAACGGCTTCACCCAGTGCGCTTCCAGGATTTGTCACCATTTTCTCCCTCAATTCTTGACCTCCTTATTTGACGAGTGTTAAGAGGCTCTCCTTCAGCATAACTTTGTGTCGCTGTGGATTATGCCCCCACTTTCCACCTCGCTCTCTTAGTTCTCGTATGCGGTAGCCGCCAAAGCCCACTGCTAATCCCAGCTCACCCAGGTACTCTTCAGTCGGAATGTGAACCCCGTATGGTGCTGAATCGCCAAGCACGAGCACGAATTCACTGCCTCTTTTCATCACACGATAGACCTGCTTCAACACCTGGAGCATATCGTTGAAATAGCCAGCCACCATCAGGTCATAGCTTTTTTTGCCTCCCTTACACGACCGCATCTTATCTAGCTGGTGGATCCTATAGCCGAGTTCGGCATAAATTCTCGGTGCTAGCTCTTTTAGCTCAGGGCTTAGCGGGTCATCTGGAAATGCAGTGCGGCGGATTTGCGTTGTAGCTGCAATAATGAGCTTGTCTCGCACTTGCTCCGTAATGTCTCCCCAAGACTTGGCCCAGCCGAGGAAATACATCTCCAGCCTTGTTCGGTCAGCGTAGTCATAATTGTTTAGGTAGGGTGGTGACGTAACTGCCAAATCAATACTTTCAGGTTCGACAGGGTATGGCTCACGGGCGTCCATAAGCAGCAAACGGCACTCAGCCTGCTGTGAGTTGCGTCGCTCTTGAATGACCAACAGATCTTTGTACATTACCTGCACTTGGTGGCAAAAGGTTTCGATAGCATCGCGTTCCTGCTTTTCGTGGTATTTGCTAGGTGCGATATAGGGCCAGCCTGTGCCTGCCTTCGACGCCATTCGTAACGTGTCTGTGAGTGCCAGTAGAAAGAAATCTCGCTCTTCGTCGCTGCATTCCAGGCGTAATATGGCATCTCGAATGAAAGCCAACTTTTGCAAATTTGGAGGGGAATAGCACTTGTGCACCAGGAGCGGAAACTTGGCTACTACTTCCCCTGCATTTAGCTTGGCTTGATGGAGGTAGCTAATAAGTCTCAACATCAAACCGTGCAGCGATGACATATCATACTCCCAGAAGCACTTGACCTTTGCCACCCACCAGACTAAGGGGTGCGCCTCAATCCCGAGTGCATTGATGCCGCGCTCTTTGGCAACAACAGATGTCGTGCCGCAACCCACAAAGGGGTCAAGCAGCCAATGGCCAGGTGCTAAATGCTTGTCCTCAATGAGTGTCTCCACCAACTTATAGCTAAAGCCAGCGGGATACTTAAACCAATGGTGAATCGGTGCCCGCAGGTTATCCTGGAAAGTACCCAAGCGTTCTGGCGATACTTCAGCGGCGGACATGTATACTCTATAGAATTCAAACCTTAATTGCTCCTTCAAATGGGTCTGCAATTTGCCACCTTTTAGCTCGGAGTATTGCTCTTGGTTATTGTGCTCTGACATGCCTATTCCTCCTACGCGATAACCTGATCTTCGGAGAAAAGAATCTGGGCGGTATTGAGTATCTCCTGGCGGCGCAACCAGTTTTGGCTACGCGCCAGAGCGCGCTTACTGATGAGGTCCACATTCCGCTGTAACAATGCTTGTAGTTCTTGCTGCATCCGTACGTGATCGAACAATCCCCACTCAGCGTCCGCGGCAAAGGTAACCAGGATGTCCAGGTCGCTGTCTGGCCTGAGCGTAGGCAGACCAAAAAGATGGCAAGGTTGCAGACTTCATAATTGGTCATAATCCATTGGTTTGGCGAGACCTTGAGCGATCTCCTGCTTAGCGCGTCGTGCGGCGGCGACAAGTTGCGGTTGTGTTTTCTTGAAGAGGGCGTCCCACTGCAATTCGTCTTGCAGGTCTTCCAGATACTCGCGCAGATGCTCTACCACTTGGTCTTGGGCGGGCTCTGGCAAAGACTCCAGCATCTTTGTCACTGTAGCAATTGCTGTAGATGACATGGTTATACTCTCCTTATTGGTACGCCAGCAGATTAAGACCGGCAATAAAGCTGTAGTCCCGCTGGTTCTTCGTCACAAAGGGCACATCCAGCGACAAGGCAGTCGCAGCAATCAACGCATCGGCAATCAGCAGCCCGTGGCTGAGCCGATAGCGGCGTAACAAATCAACGGCAACTTCAGAGATGGGCTCATTCAACTTGAGCACCTGAAAACGCTGCAAGAAACGTTCCAGTGTGCGCAGTTCGGCTTTGCTCTGGCAGCCAACCATCAACTCCATCTGGGTGATCACGCTGATGGTTGGGGATGATCGCTGCTCAATTTGTTGCAGGCAAGCGATGGCTTCGCCCACGCCACGCCCGACATCAATCAGCACGTCTGTATCCACAAGCACCAAATCAGGCATGGCGGCTCACCCATTCGCGTTCACGTACACCCCGCACCCAGGCGCTGCTGTCCTGCAAGTCCTCACGATTGCGCCACATGCCCACAAACGCTTCACCAGCCAGTTTAGTCCGCTTGGCAGCCTTGCGGACGCGTGGTGGTGCATAACGCACGTGCAAGAAAGCAATGAAATCAGCGACCTGGCGTTGCGCGGCAGGTGGCAAAGCGGTCAACTGGTTCAAGATTTCTTCTTGCTTCATCTGTTCCCTCAATGTAGCCTCACGCCCCAGCCTCGCCTTGCTCCGCAGCCGTCGCCGCCTCCTGCAGCGCCCTGACCGTCGCAGCAATTTGCGGGATGCGGCGCACGTCAATGAGGTCGGGGCCTAGAATGGGCACCGGGATTTCCTCACCTGGGCCCTTGCGATACCAGGGGACCTGGCGGATGGATTGCTGGTCAATCTTCTTTTGCAGCGTGATCACGCCATTCAGCAGGGCCTCCGGCGTGGGCGGACAACCGGCAATGTACACGTCCACGGGGATGAACTTGTCTATCCCCGGAACGACGTTGTACCCCTCTTTGAACGGCCCGCCGGAAATGGCGCAGTTGCCCATAGCCAGGACGTAGCGCGGCTCGGCAATCTGGTTGTAGAGCCGCACGATGTTGGGCACCATCTTCTTGGTCACCGTGCCGGAGACGATCATCAGGTCCGCCTGGCGGGGCGAGGGGCGCATGAACCCGGCGCCAAAGCGGTCTAGGTCGTAGCGCGAGGCGGCGGTGCAGATCATCTCGATGGCGCAGCAGGCCAGGCCGAACATCATGGGCCACAGCGAGGAGCGGCGCCCCCAGTTGTAGACCGTGTCCACCACGTCCACGAACTTGTCAAAGGTGGTCACCCAGACGGCCTTCTTGACTTGCTCGTCTATAAATTCTTCCTCGGTCATGAACGGTAACCTCCAATTGCGTTTGTGTTCCAGAGCGCCGGGGCAACCTCCGTGTTGCGTGGTGCGTGTTCCGTTTTGGGTACTACGCAACACGCAACACGGAACATGCTACTCCCCCGTCCCCAAGGCCAGCACCGGCACAGATTAGGCGGCGAACAACAGGCAGGCTTGAATATCTTCGGGAACCCGTCCTTCATATTCTTGCCGAATCTCGGTCTCTGTTGCGCCGTGAGCCAACAGGTTGAGAATGTAGGCGACCGTCAGACGTGTTCCTCGAATGGCCGGCTTCCCGACCATAACTTCATGGTTAAGTGTGATCCGTTCGAGTAGCTGTTTTTCCATGGGTTTCTTACCTTCAGCAGGCTAGGCGTACTCGTACACGGGGACCTGAAGCACGCGCTTGGGCTTACTCCGTTCCCAAATTAGTCTTTGCAGGCGCTCTACCGTCTCCGGTGAAAACAACTGTTCGCCTGTTTCCAGGTTCACGCGCGCGGGGACATTCTCAACAACGATAAGCCTGCCGTTCACCTCAAGCGTGTAGGTGACTTTTTGCTCCACTAATGGTTCTTTCCATTGGTAATCTCTCATTTCAGGTTCTCCTCACTCTGAAATCGATCCAGTTGGCTGGGTCTGGTTCATACAGAGTAATGATCTTTACCAACGGGCGAGAGGGATAACTGCATTGAATGTGTAAAGGTCTGCCCGTCCGTGTAAAGCCAAGGATTAAGCAACTCGCCCCATACTTATCCTCTGGATAGTCTTCAATAATCTCGCCGCTGGCGATTGCCTCCCGCAATTCTTGCACGCTGATTTGGCGAAGGATACTTTGGTCAACAGCGTGCTTGGAAAGCTCAAAGCGCCCTGCTTGAATCTTGGTGCGTATTTGCTCAATCATTGCTGAATCATTATCGGTCTTTGCCGGCGAACGTTCCAGTCTTTTTCGGCAATGCTGTCAAAGGGAGCTGTATAGCGAATCGCTTTGCCGCGTAGAAGATATCGTTTGTCCCGCTTACGAGGCAGACTAAGAACAATGACCTCCACTTTTTCACCAGCACGGAAAGGTAGGCCACGAATGATGAGTAGGCGATCCGGTGAGACGGTAGTTTCTACTCGATATGGCTGCATTTCACTTCTCTCCTTCCAGGCACTGGCCACAAGACAAACGCCACTCGGCTTGTACCCCGCTTTAGCCTTTACCCGCAAACTGCGGCAGGTAGGCCGCCTGCAGAGGCAGCATCTCGTCCAGGAGGGCGTCGGCCAGCTCCAGGGAGCCCACCAGGGCATCGGCGGCCAGGGCCATACGCGCCAGGGCGCGGTCGCCCGTAAGCGCCGCCTCCACAGTCAGCTCGATCTGACCGGCCACGCGGCGCAACTCGTAGGCGGCGCCGGGCGGCAAATCGTTCATAGCCAGCGGGAAGATGCCGGAGCGATTGACGATCGCCGGCACCTCCACGATGGTCTCCGCTGGCAGGTCGGCCAGGGCCCCGCGATTGGGGACGTTGACGTGGGTGAGCAGTTGCGGCCCGCCGCTCAGAGCGGCCATCAGCGGCGCCCCTACCTCCTCCGACTTGACCAGCGGCTGCGGCTCCTCCCGCAGGGTGTCCTCGGTGATGGCGATGGAGTTCTTGGAATACTCAATGTGCAGATCGGTCCGCCAGCGGGTGAGCTGGTAGCGCGCGGCGCCAGCTTCGCCTTCTCGCAGGAAGTAGGGCACGAACTCAGCAGGGTGCCGCGCGCGGTTCACCGGCAGCGCCCCGTACAATCGCCAGAGCAGCAGGTTGACGATATTATCGTCCCAGGCCTCTTCGGGCAGGGCGGCCAGCAGGGGCAGGCCGTCCCGCCAGCCCACCTCCATGGTGCGCACAAAGAGGAAGTGGTTCAGGCCAGCGGCCCAGATGTGCACGGCAGAACGAGGCACATCCAGCATGCCGGCGAAGATTTCCTCCGTCTCCTGGACGCCGTGGCACAGCCCCACCGTGCGGATGGACGTGGTGCGGGCCAGGGCGCGGCAGATGGCGGTCAGGGGGTTGGTGACGTTGATCAGCCAGGCCGCCGGGCAGAGGCGCTCCATGTCCTGGGCGATGCTGACCAGCACAGGGATGTGGCGCAGGGCGCGGAAAAAGCCACCCGGCCCCACCGTATCGCCGACGGTCTGGAAGATGCCGTGCTGCAGCGGCACGGCCAGGTCCTCCTCCCAGCGCTCCACGCCGCCCACGCTGATGCTGACCACGACGAAGTCGGCACCGCGCAGGGCCTCGCGGCGATCCGTGGTCTCCTCAATGGCGATGTCGGCCCCGCTCTGGGCCACGAGGCGGCGGCAAAGCTCAGCCACCGGGCGCTGGCGCTCCGGGGCGATGTCCATGAGGACCACGGTGCTGCCGTGCAACTCTGGCGTCAGGCAGATGTCCTGCACCAGGTTTTTGGTCCACACGGCGCTCCCGCCACCAATGAAGGCAAGGCGCATGGCGCTCTCCGTCCCAACCGAGGCCGATTATAGCACAAACCTGCCCTTGCGCGCAATGCCTGGAGTTGAACCACCAAGACACCAAGACACAAAAATAAGAACTTGGTGTTCTTGGTGCCCCTTCGTAAACTCAGAGCCTGCCCTGAGGCGCGAAGGGGCAGGCTATTGGGGACTGCTCAGAAACTTGGCTCGTAGTTGTCGTAGGGCAGTGCCCGTGGCCTGCCGCCCAGATCCACAGGACAGGCGGCGGGCGCCGCGCCCGCCCTACGGCCGAGCTGTCACTCTGAGCCGATGCCCTGAGCTTAGTGAAGGGGCAGCGAAGAGTCTCGCCCCCACATGGGCTGAGATGCTTCGCTGCGCTCAGAGTGACAATACCTGCCAGTTTCTGCCCTCAGGAATGACACCGCCGCGCTATTGGGGACTCGCCATGACTCCAAAACGGCTCTCAGACTGAGGAGCCTTTGCGCCGGCCCTCGATCCCCTTCCACGCCGCCACGACAGCGACGACGATGATCACGGCGATGATGATCTCGGCGATGGCGTTGGGGGCCACGGCTGGGGCCAGCACCGCTAGAGGCGCATAGCCCAGGACGACGATCATTCCCACCACGAGCACGGTGTTGGTGAGCGTGCCCACCACCCCGGCCACGGCCAGGGCCAGGGGCTCGTTGGCTTTACGCAGCGCCCGGTAGACGTAGGCCGAGGTCACACCGATGAACAGGCGCGGCAGTATGGAGACCAACGGATTGCTGAACCAGAGGTTGACCGGCGGCTGCTCGGTAGGCGCTTGCAGCCAACTGAACAGACCAAAGATCAGGCCGGTGATCAGGCCGACGATCGGCCCTTCCAGCACGCCCCCGATGATGACCGGAACGTGCATGATCGTGGCGCTCACCATGATGAGCGGCGGGAACGGGCCGATGAAACCCAGGCGCGTCACCCCCAGCAGGATGGCAATCGCGCCCATCATTCCCGCCGTGACGATTTGCCGAACCGACAGTTTCATCTTCCTCCTCAGGATGGCAATCGCGCCCAGTAATCCCGCCGTGACGATTTGCCAAAACGACAGTTCCATTTTTCTCCTCCTATCATATTTCTGGCTTCAATGGCTGGCGAGGCGCGCCAGCAGCGCCAGACCGTGCTGATCCAGCGCCCCAAACGGTACGCTGAACAAGCCAACCAACAGCAAGCCGATGGCCGCCAGGGCAACGACGTCTATTCGGCCAAAGCGCAGCCGGAAGTAGTGCGTGCGCCCCGGCCCGCCCGTGTAGCCGCGCGCCTCCATGGCCAGCGTCAACTCCTCCCCCCGGCGCAGGGTGGTGAGGAACAGCGGCACGAGTACGGGCAGCAGTTGCCGCGTTCTTTGCAGCGGGTTGGTGCCACCGTGGATGTCCGCGCCGCGCGCCGCCTGCGCCTTGAGCAGCTTCTCCAGTTGCTGGGCCAGCGTGGGCACAAAGCGCAGGGCGATGGTGAAGACCATGGCCAGTTCGTCCGCCGGGACGCCCAGGCGTTGCAGCGGGCGCAGCAACGCCTCCGCCCCGTGCGCCAGCTCGCTGATGGAGGTGGTGAGCGTGAGCAGGCTGGTCAGCAGGATGAGCGCCGTGAAGCGCGCCAGCAAAGCGATGACCGCCTGCACCGAGCACGGTGTGATGCTCATCACCCACCAACTCCACAGGGGGTGGCAACTGGTGCTGAACATGCCCCAGCCGAAGAGCAGTTGCAGTGCGGCCAGCAACAGCAGAATCGGCAGGGCCGGTTTCAGCCCGCCGAGGGCAAAGCTCAGCGGCACCCGCGCCAGTATTACCAATCCCAGCACGAGGAGCAGGCCAACTAGCAGCCCAGAGGCGGCCTTGTGGACGATTATCGCCAGCAGCAGCATCCCCAACCCGACGATTTTGGTGCGTGGATCCAGGCGATGCAGCAGCGAACCCGTCGGCAGGTACTGGCCGATGGTGACGTTGCGCAGCAACTCAAAGTCTTCCATGCTTATTCACAGGACTTACGCAGTTAAGGTTGACTCACCGCCGAGAGCGCGGAGAGCGCGGAGGAATTTGTTATAAACCTCTGCGTTCTCGGCGTGCTCTGCGGTAAAAATCAGGTTTGGAGAATATTTTCATCCTTGCGAAGGTTCGGAACCTTCGCAAGGATTCCGCAGGGTCTGGGCAATTTCCTCGGCACTCCAGGCGCCGGGCGGGACAGGCCAGCCGGCGGCGCGCAATCGGCTGGCGACGTCTGCCAGCGGCGGGGCCGCCAGCCCGTGCTTTTGCAGCAACTCCGGCTGGGCAAAAATCGCCCGCGTCGTGCCGGCGGCGAAGACGCGCCCGTCGTCCAGACCAACGACACGGCTACACAGAGCGGCGATGTCGTCCATGTGGTGGGAGGCGACGACGAGCGTCACGCCCGCGTCGTGGAGGCGCTGGAAGATGCGTAGCACCTCGGCGCGAGAGCGTGGGTCCAGCCCGGCGGTCGGCTCGTCGGCGACGAGCACCTGCGGGCGCAGCGCCAGCACACCCGCCAGGGCGGCGCGCCGCCGCTCGCCACCGGACAGCGTCATTGTCAGACGGTCTTTGAAGGCGACAAAGTCCAGGCCCACGGCCTCCATCGCCCAGCGCACACGCTCGCGGATTTCCTCTTGGGGCAATTTGCTCTGGCGCGGGCCGAAGGCCACGTCGTCGCCCACGTAGCGTTCAAAAAGCTGATCCTCCGGCTGCTGGAACACCAGGCCCACGATGCGGCGGATGGCGCGCCGGTCAGTGGCGGGATCGGCCAGGTCCTGCCCATCCACGACGACGCGCCCGGCTTGCGGCGGCAGCAGCCCGTTGAGGTGTTGCAGCAAGGTGGACTTGCCCGAGCCGGTGGGGCCGATCAGCCCGGCGATCTCGCCGCGCCGCACGGTGAAGTCCACGCCTTCCAGGGCGGGGGCGGCGAGCGGCGAACCGCGCAGGTAGACGTGCGACAAGGCTTCAACCTGGATGATTGTCTGGGCGGCGTTGGCTGACTGCGGCCTGGCCTCTACCTCTCGCCCCTGATCGGACAGGGGAGCGGGCGGGGGAGCGGGGAGGCCGTTGTTCAGGGCGCCGACCAGCTCATCGGCGGAAAGGCACACGGGCAGGCCCAGGCGCAGCGCCAGGTCGGTGATGGGCGGCACGTCCAGGCTCAGGGCGCGCAGCTCCGTGGCGCGGGCGAACACCTGGCGGGGCGGGCCGTCCAGGGCCAGTCGGCCAGCGTCCAGCACCACCACGCGGTCGGCCTGCGCCGCCTCGGCCATCTCATGTGTGATGGCGATGATGGTTGTCCCCTGCGCCTGAAGCTGCCGCACGATGTCCAGCACCGCCGTGCGCCCCGCCGGGTCGAGCATGGCCGTGGCCTCGTCCAGGACGAGCAAGCGCGGGTGCACGGCCAGGGCGCCGGCGATGGCCACCCGCTGCTTTTGCCCGGCGGAGAGCAGATGCGGTGGTCTTTGCCGCTGCGCCCACAGGCCCACCGTCTCCAGCGCCTGGCGGACGCGCTGCGGCAGCTCGGCTTCCGGTACAGCGAAGTTTTCCGGGCCGAAGGCCACATCCTCTTCCACGACCGTGGCCACCAGTTGGGCGTCGGGCTGCTGGAAGACCATCTGCACGGTGCGGCGAATCTCGCGCCAGTGTGCGGCCTGGCGCGTGTTGCGGCCGGCGATCCACACCTCGCCGCGTGTGGGCAAGAGCAGGGCGTTCAGATGGCGGGCCAGTGTGGACTTGCCGGAGCCGTTCGCCCCAACGATGGCCACGTACTCGCCTTCCTGGATGGTCAGGCTAATGCCGCGCAGGGCCTCCACCGGGCGCGGGCCAGCGTAGGTGTGATAGAGATTTTCAATCCGTACGAGGGGCTCGTTCATGGCCACAAAAAAGCCTTCCGACCGCGGACGGTCAGAAGGCACGGCTGTGCTTCTGGCAGAATCGGTCCGTCTCGGTCGCCTGGGCGATCCAAGCGGCAAGGGCAAGTTTTTAGTGGCATTTTACCACAACACAGTTTACCATACTAGGGCGAGGTCGTCAATATAGGTGTTCCATGTTCCAGGTTCCACAGTCTCAAGTCCACAGTCCTCGGTCCTCAGTTTTTCTCCTGACTGGGGACTCTGGACTGAGGACTGGGGACTACCCTGACCTGCCCCAGGCCCATGGTGGTGCGCGCCCCTACGCCGGCGTAGAAGGCGAAGGCGGCCAGCAGATGGATCAGCCCCAGCCAGTAGCGGTCGTGGACGAGGAAGCTGTAGCTGCAGGTGCCCACGAACCCCGGGTAGGCCCCGCGCTCGCCCTCTTCGCCAAAGGCCACGCGCTCTGTGTGCAGACGATAGCGGGCGATGACCATAGCCTCGTCGGCGAAGCGGCGAATCTCCAGGGGGATTTGCAGCGGGGCGAAGGCGTTCCAGCGACGCACCAGGCTTTCGAAGACCAGCCCCGGCAAGGGCAGGGGCACGTTGGCCCCGCCGGAGCGAAAGACTGTGGGCGAGGCGAAGTGCAGGTTCACCTGGCGCGGCGGCAGGGCCGGGCTCAGGGTATGCTGTTGCACCAGGTCCTGGAAGCTGGTCTGGCCGGCCCAGGGATGCGCCGTCCCGTCCGTGGTAAAGCTCACCACGCGGCAGGTCGCCCCGGCCAGGTCCAGGGTCTGCTCCGGCAGGTTGGGTAGCAGGCGTTCTGCTACCAGGGTCGAGAGTTCGGGCCAGAAGCTGGTCAGGCGCAGGAAGTAGGTGCGTTCCGGCGATAGGAACTGGTCAGCGAGCGGGTCAGACCCCCGGCTTCTGGGAGAAGCCGGGGGTCTCGAAGCCGGGTTTCTATCTGGTCCGCGCAGGTTGGAAACGGTGAAGGGCCGCTCCTGATTAGGGGCGTGGAGGGCCTCGGCCAGGGCTGGAGCGGCGGCGCGCACCTGGTTGAGGAACCAGGCGTGGGCAGCGCGGCCCAGGTTGGCGGGCAGGGTGACGGGCTGGGTGGGGGCCAGGGTGAGGACGGCGGAGATGAGCATCAGGCCACCCCCGACGTGGCCGCGCCACCTGTCCCCCGCTGCACTGTGATCTGAATGGGAGGCAATGGGCCGGTGGGCCGACCAGTAGCATCAAAGGCGGTGGGCACGTGCTCGATAGGATAATCCTCCTCCAGGCAGGCCACGATCATGCCCATGGTCATCGGCTTGGTGCCGCCAGTGATGTCGGCGATCACCTGTCCTGGGGGGATGCCCAGGCGTGGCGCCTCTCGCTGGTAGATGTCGCACACGGTCTGGTAGCAGGCCTGGCTGTCGTAGCGGTCGCTCAGGGCGTGGATGGTGAAGCGCAGGTCGGGAAAGTGGCTCAGCGCCTGGTTAGCGGCCTCTTGCATCTCCGGGGTGACCAGCAGCCAGCAGTGCTCCAGCGCTGGCTGGTGGTGTTGGATGGCCTCGCGCAGGGTTTCCTCCCGGCTGAAGAGGAAGACCAGGCCACGGTGTTTCTGGGGGCAGCGCCAGGCGATAGGGCCCAGCCCACGGCCGCGTCGCTGGGTCTCGCTTACGTGGTAGGCGTAGACGAAAGCGACGGTGATCAGGGCCAACACGCCTATGGCCGCAAACCCCAGTCCCAAGCCGCCCCAGGTGGTCAGCGCCGCGGCCAGGATGTTCACCAGCAGGGCCACCAGCACGGCGCTGAGGACGGGGCCAAACCAGGGTATTTCCCGCAGGGCCCGCCGGAAGGGAGTGACCACGTGCCTGTTCCAGAAGTCCGGCATTTGTACGGTGTCCTTTCTGTGGTTGTTTGACCTCACCCCCAGCCCCTCCCCGGCACGGGGAGGGGGGCAACCTCACCCTCAGCCCCTGACTGGTTGTCGCACGCCACACATTCGCATACAAAGCGTGCGACAACCAGTCACCTCCCCGGCACGGAGAGGGGAGCGACCTCACCCCCCAACTCTCTCCGGCACGGGGAGGGGAGCAACCTCTCCCCCAGCCCCTCTCCGGCACGGGGAGGGGGGGGCAACCTCTCGGACATAGAGAGGGGAGTTCCCCCTTCCCGCCTCGGGAAGGGGGTTAGGGGGTTAGGTCGGTCAGGTCAGCGCCGCCTGCGGCGGGCCTCATCGCGGATCTGTTGCAGGTTGAGCACCTCCGCCACCTCGTAACGTGTGGGCGTGCTGCCTTCCACGGGGCGCAGACGCAGCAGTGCCGGGAAGTGGCCGCAGCGCCCGTGGATTTCGGCCAGCAGGGCGGCGGCGGCCGAGGCATAGCCGGGCGGGTTAACCAGCAGGGGCATAGTCTGCCACTCCTGCGGGCTCAGCCCCACGCGGTCTACGAGTGCCCGCACTTGCTCGGCAAAAGGCAATTGGTGGTCGAATTGCGGCATCTCACCGCGCACCTCGGCCACCGGCTGGCCGATTAGCGCCGCCACCTGCGCCAGTTGCTCGGCAGTGAGGGGGTGGGTGAAGTTGAGGAGGATCATGTTTTGTCTCCAGTCCTCAGTGTCCAGTCCCCAGTCCTCAGTCCCCTTAGCGTTTGCCCAGGCAGGCGCAGACCTTTTGGGCCAATATTGCGGCATCTTCCGCTGATAGCTGGCCCTGAGCGCCGAAGCTGGGTACCTCAATGACTTCTATGCGCCTGGCCTCGGCTAACTCCCGCAAGTTAGACCGGGTGTGATTCCATTGCTGGTCAGAGACCAGGATCTTTTGCGTGTACGTCCCCAGGTAGCGTTGCTCACCAGCGGTGTTTAGTTGATCAATCCCCTTCTTGAGCCCAGGCCCTGTCTTGGCTTCGATGATCGCCACCTGGTTGACGCAGCGCACCACAAAATCTACGTCCAACGCCCCCAACAGCTTTGCTCCCACCACGATCTCATCCACCGCGGGTTGCAAGGCGGCGTAGATGGCCCGCTCGAAGAGTCCCCCTTCCTGCTCATTCGCAAAGCCGGTCAGTTGGTAACTGTTGACAAAGGCGCGCAGGTAGTCGTCAATGGTGAGCAAGGCCGGTAACAAACTGTCGTCGCTCACATGGGGCGTACCCGGCGCAGCGAATTTGTAGCGGTATAGTCGCGTCTGTTTGCCCTCGCTCTGCAAGTAGAGAAAATCCGCCTGTTTATCGGCGGCTGCCAGGTAGGCGCCCAAGGCCATGGCCTTCGTACCACCGGTCAGGTTGAAGAGCAATTCAGGGACTTTCCACCCCTTGTCTTTGACCAACCCGACCAGCGTCTGCCGGATAGCCTCAATGTCGTAGGGGCTGACCGGGCAATCAACCGCCTGGCAGCCGGGGGGCAGCAGCTTCTGCAGCCGTTCGGCGGCCTTCTTGGTCAGATCGGTGTAGACCAGCACGGCCACCGCCGGGGGCTGATAGCGGAGCGGCAGCAGGTTGGGGATGGTCTGTTCGCCGATCAGGGAAATCATGATCATCTGCTTCCTCCTCGATTAGTCTTCAGTTCCAAGTCCTCAGTCCTCAGTCCCCGCTTTAGAGCGTGTCCACAAAGTGCCCGCAGGCCAGGGATTCTGGCGCAGTCTCCGGTGTCAACGAATAAAGCCACGGATACACGAATAAGCCTCCACCCACGATTCGTTTATCTGTGTTTATCCGTTGCCACCTTTTGCCCACAAGAGTGTACCAGGTTCCAAGTTCCACGTTCCAAGTTCCGCCAACATAGAACATGAAACGTGGAACATGAAATGTCGCCTGCCCCGAAGGGCGTTTCCAGTCCCCAGTCCCCAGTCCCCAGTCCCAAGTCCTCAGTCCTCAGTCTTTCTTTCCCGCAGACTCTGACTGCAAATAGCGGATGAAGCCACCAATCAGCCGACTGGCCTCTGCCGCCGTCTCGTAGATCTCCTTGAACTGGGTCTGGTTGACGTAGCCCTGGTCCAGGGCAATATACAGGTGGGATTGCACCTCAGAGGCTGAACGGCGCGCATAGTGCAAGAAGCGGATGAACTCAGCGTCCGAGCCAGCATCAAATCCCTCGGCAATGTTAGCCATCACCGAGCCAGCCGCATCGCGTATCTGGTCACGCAGCCGGAAGTCCCTGGCAAATGCCTCTCCCCTTGTCGCTTCGTAGACCAGCCGGGTGAGCTCCCGTGCTTTCTGCCACCCCTGAATGTCCTCAAAACGCTCAATCTTCAATCCCCATCCTCCCTCCCGTTTAGGCTCCAGTCCTCAGCTTCAGTTGCCGGCCCCTGGTCTTCCCCTGACTGGGGACTTGGGACTCTGGACTGAGGACTGGCCCAGTTCCAATGCCCCACCGGTCAGCCCCCATCCCTCAGTCTTTAGCCACCAGCCCTCAGTCTTTCCCTGACTGGGGACTTGGGACTCTGGACTGAGGACTGATCCGGTTTCAATGCCCCGAAGGGCGTTTCTAGTCCCCAGTCCCAAGTCCTCAGTCCTCGGTCTGCTTCCCCACACTCTGGTTGCGTATTAGTCCCGTTCAATGCTCCACCAGTCAGTCCCCAGCCGTCAGCCTTTGGCCCCAGCCCTCCGTCTTTCGCGACTGGGGACTTGGGACTCTGGACTGAGGACTGATCCGGTTTCAATGCCCCGAAGGGCATTAGGCTCTTTTACACCTGTCCAGTCCCCAGTCCCAAGTCCTCAGTCCTCAGTCTGTTTCCCCCTGACTCAGGCTGCAAACTAAAGACTCTCCACTTCCAATGCCCCACCGGTCAGCCCCCATCCCTCAGTCTTTAGCCCCAGCCCCTGGTCTTCCCCTGACTGGGGACTTGGGACTCTGGACTGAGGACTATCCCGGTTTCAATGCCCCGAAGGGCATTAGGCTCTTTTACACCTGTCCAGTCCCCAGTCCCAAGTCCTCAGTCCTCAGTCTGTTTCCCCCTGACTCAGGCTGCAAACTAAAGACTCTCCACTTCCAATGCCCCACCGGTCAGCCCCCATCCCTCAGTCTTTAGCCCCAGCCCCTGGTCTTCCCCTGACTGGGGACTTGGGACTCTGGACTGAGGACTATCCCGGTTTCAATGCCCCGAAGGGCATTAGGCTCTTTTACACTCTTCGTCGCTAAGGCTTGCATCCAGAAAGGAATGAGCAGACGGTGTTTCAATGCCCCGAAGGGCATTAGGCTCTTTTACACCGTTCAACCTCGTAAGCGGACGCTACGAGGTGTACAACCTTCCGTTTCAATGCCCCGAAGGGCATTAGGCTCTTTTACACTGTCGAGGTCCCAGAGATAAAACAGGCCGCCGAAGTAGAACGACATTTCAATGCCCCGAAGGGCATTAGGCTCTTTTACACTTACCTTGTCTCAGCCCTGGTCGCCCAGGCTGCTGGGCGGCATTTCAATGCCCCGAAGGGCATTAGGCTCTTTTACACTCTCCTGGGCCGCCAGCGGCGGTAGCACGGTTACTATCGACGACGAATTTCAATGCCCCGAAGGGCATTAGGCTCTTTTACACCCCAGCTGCGGGTCAACTTATGGCACGACTTCGCGAGACCAAGCAGATTTCAATGCCCCGAAGGGCATTAGGCTCTTTTACACTCAATGATGCAAGCAAGTTCAATGTCCAGACTGGGAATTTCAATGCCCCGAAGGGCATTAGGCTCTTTTACACGATCATACCGTCAGCGGCCTGACGGCCAATCAGGTCTTGCATTTCAATGCCCCGAAGGGCATTAGGCTCTTTTACACTCAATGATGCAAGCAAGTTCAATGTCCAGACTGGGAATTTCAATGCCCCGAAGGGCATTAGGCTCTTTTACACGATCATACCGTCAGCGG
>Ga0315268_10000503_pt1 | contig 45585 bp, 46 predicted proteins | sample C1_top_MG_FD_204535 | JGI IMG/M metagenome (GOLD analysis project Ga0315268, IMG submission 204535) | Sediment microbial communities from Yellowstone Lake, YNP, Wyoming, USA - C1_top | ecosystem: Environmental > Aquatic > Freshwater > Lake > Sediment | place: USA: Wyoming | collected 2017-08-01 | reverse complement strand
AAATTGAAACGTACTTCGTCAAAACACCTATTCCTTGACGGTAAGGCGTGCGTCAATTGCGGTACGATCAGATATTTAATAAAGTCACGGGGACACTGTACTCGTTGTTATCCGGTTTTATTGCGACTCGAACACACGCAGCGATGGGATGCTTCGCGGCCAGAAACATTGCGACATTATCCAAAGTTATTCACTTACCCACCTGGTCACTGGAAGAATGATTTTCCAAGAATAAAAAAACATTTGATCCGGGAACTCAAAAAAAGGCTAATTCATTTTTCTTCAGTTGAAGAGCAACTCTCTGGGAGAATTGACGGCTTTGACATAGAGCAGAAGCTTAGATATCTAGCTCGTCGTGCCGGAGCCGGGAGAAATGTACTTTCTTCATGTGCCGGTGCTCTTGATAGCAGTTTCACATGGGAGCAAAGAAAATTATTGTTTAAGTTACTGACCGAAGTGTCAGAAGGTATCAAATGGAGTGGCGTAAGCTGGGTGGGCTTTGAATGGTGGGCACCTGGAAAATAGCAAGCGTAGGGCGGATGAGTTTAGCGTCATCTGTCGAACGAATCACACTGCACGAAAAACTAAGGTGGTGAATGGCATGCACAGAAATTGCGCTTCATCAAGGTTGCGCTCGATGTATTGAGTTTCGAGGGGATGGTTATGGCTGTAATAATTGAGTGGTCAGTTAAAGGTATTGATGAAGTATCGGGACACGAACCAATGGCGGCAATGTGGATGGAGCCAGTACAACTAAAGTATAGGAAGAAGCGTGCTTGGCTAGTATTAAGTATTGGGGTAATCCTTTCTGTCGCTCTGGCGATGATGCAATTCAATAGTGGCAGACCTCTGGAAGACTTCTGGTTGTCGGTAATTCCAGTTGCTGTAGGGTTGTTGCGTTGGCGGATTTGGCTGTCTAGAGAATTTATCCGGAAATATGCAAGCACAACCCGACTACTTAGCAAAAAGGAAAGGTTTAGAAAGACAGCTTGGCCTATCTTGGGCTTCTTAGTGGGTGCCTATCTGCTGATGCTTGGGTTTATTATAGGTAGGGACGCGGGATTTATGATTCTTGGTGTGTTTATAATAATTTGTTCGATTTCTACGGGCTTAGTGCAGTATTCGCGCAAAGAAGAGGTGATCTTAACAAAGGAGGGTGCCGAAGCAAAGGTCAGCTTGGAGATGGGAGGCGTATTTATAGACGAGTCAGCTACCAAGGTATTTTCGCATTGGTGGATGCGATATCCATTTGCAGGAATTCTGTTGTATGTGGCTTATCTATGCTATTTAGACTATAGGCTAGGATCAGCATTTGCGGCGTTCATGATCGTTGTTGCTGCGACCGCTGTTGTCGGATTCATCTGGTGGGCTATTTTTGGTGCTGTCGCTGCTCTTCCTGTGAGTGTGGCGGTAATTATTGGTGCCGTTATAATTGCAGGTGCCGTTAGTTCGAAATAATCTGACGTAAACAAGTGTAGGGTACATTCTATGCACCAATTGGTGCGCACGGCGCACCCTACATTTTTATTTTGGTAACGAAAATTGGGATATAAATTGCAATGCCACTGTTCCGTAAAGCTGTGATCTTTGGCGTTGGCCTGGTCGGCGGCTCGTTCGCGCTGGCTTTGCGTCGTGCAAATGCAGTGGGCGAGGTCGTCGGCTTTGGACGTAGTGCGGCGACGCTGGAACAGGCTCGGCAGCTTGGTCTTGTCGACCGCATCGGTGATGATGCAGCTTGCGAAGTGCGCGATGCCGACCTGATTCTTCTTGCCACACCGGTGGCGCAGATGGCGGATATTCTGGCGCGCATCGAGCCGCATCTGGGGCCGGACACGCTGATTACCGACGGCGGCAGCACCAAATGCGATGTGGTCGCGGCAGCCCGCCGGCAGCTTGGCAACAGAATTTCGCAATTCATTCCGGCGCATCCCATTGCCGGTGCCGAGCAAAGCGGCCCGGCAGCAGCGCGCAGCGATCTGTATCAGGGCAAAAAAGTCGTACTGACACCATTGGCGGAAAATTCCGCTGTTGCTGTGTTACGGGTACGTACTGCATGGGAAGCATGCGGTGCAGTGGTGAGCGAACTGACACCGGAGCAGCATGATGAGGTGTTTGCCGCAGTGAGCCACTTGCCGCACCTGCTGGCGTTTACGCTGGTGCATGACCTGGCGCAACGCGACAACAGCGATTTGCTGCTGTCTTTCGCGGCCAGCGGTTTCCGCGATTTCACCCGCATTGCCGCCAGTTCGCCGGAGATGTGGCGCGATATCAGCCTGGCCAACCGTGATGCGTTGTTGCGCGAGATCGAGCAGTTCGCGGCAGAGCTGTATAAACTGCATCAGGCACTGGAACAGCGCGATGCCGCAAAAATTGAAGAAATCTTCAGTCTGGCACGCAAAGTGCGCAGTAACTGGACACCGCCATAAGCCGAATATCCCAATATTTTGTCATTCCCGCGCAGGCGGGAATCCGGCAGATTTATCAAATATGCTTTTTGGGGTTTGTCCCGCGTTGCGGGAAGTTGTTTGGATGTCTGGATTTCCGCCTGCGCGGGAATGACGTATTTTTGAAAGTGCAACATGACTCATACTGATTTTATCGACCTGCCACCCTTGCTTTCAGCGCATGGAACGGTGCGGCTGCCCGGTTCAAAAAGCATTTCAAATCGTGTACTGCTGCTGGCGGCGCTGTCAAATGGCACTACCGAAGTGCGCGACCTGCTGCATTCGGACGACACCGAGCGCATGCTCGAAGCATTGCGTACCTTGGGCGTGAAGGTTGATGCGCTGGGGGACAATGCATATCGGGTTGCAGGCTGTGGCGGCGATTTTCCGGTCAAGGAAGCAAACCTGTTTCTCGGCAATGCGGGCACCGCATTTCGTCCATTGACTGCCACCCTGGCGTTGGCGGGGGGCCATTACCAGCTTTCCGGGGTGCCGCGCATGCACGAGCGGCCTATCCGCGATCTGGTTGATGCGTTGCGCCAGCTCGGCACTAACATCCGCTATCAGGGCAATGAAGGTTTTCCGCCGCTGGAGATTTCTCCCGCAATGCTGGCCGGCGATATGCTGCAGGTGCGCGGTGATGTGTCCAGCCAGTTTTTGACCGGCTTGTTGATGGCGTTGCCGCTGTTGGGGCGGACCGTAAGTATCGAGGTGGCAGGAGACTTGATCTCCAGGCCTTATATCGAGATTACGATGGCGATGATGAAGCGCTTCGGTGTCGAGGTTGGGCGCGATGGCTGGCAGCGTTTCGTGGTATTTGGCGGGCAGCGTTACCAGAGTCCCGGTACGGTATATGTTGAGGGTGATGCGTCATCAGCCTCGTATTTCCTCGCTGCCGGTGCGATTGGCGGCGGAGCGGTGCGGGTTGAAGGGGTAGGCAAGAGCAGCGTGCAGGGAGACGTGCGTTTTGCCGAGGCGCTGCAACAGATGGGGGCACGCATCACTATGGGCGATAACTGGATGGAAGCCAGTGCGCCGCTGACAGGTGAACTGAAAGCCATTGAGCTGGACTGCAATCATATTCCCGATGCGGCGATGACCTTGGCTGTCGCGGCACTGTTTGCCGACGGTACGAGCACGCTGCGCAACATCGCCAGCTGGCGCGTGAAGGAGACCGATCGCATCGCGGCGATGGCGACCGAGCTGCGCAAGGTGGGTGCAACGGTGGACGAAGGGCATGACTATATACGTGTGACGCCGCCAGCCGTGCAGCGCCATGCCGCCATCGATACCTATGACGACCACCGCATGGCAATGTGTTTTTCGCTGGCGGCATTCGGCAACGCGGGCGTGCGCATTAACGATCCAGGTTGCGTGGCCAAGACCTTTCCGGATTATTTCGATATATTTAAACAAGTTACCCAGCCGGTTCCCGTAATCGCCATCGATGGTCCTTCCGCGTCAGGCAAAGGCACGGTGGCACAACTCGTGGCAAAGGAACTGGGTTTCCATTATCTCGACAGCGGTGCGCTGTATCGTCTGCTGGCATTGGCTGCTGGCCGCCGCGGCGTACCCCTGGATGATGGAGCTGCGCTCGGAGCTCTGGCGGCGCAGATCGATATCCGCTTTGAAGGTGCTGATATCTGGCTGGACGGCGGCAAGGTAGGCGACGAATTGCGCACCGAGCAGAGCGGTGCTGCTGCTTCAAAAGTGGCAGCCCTGCCTGAGGTACGGTCTGCGCTGCTGGACCGGCAAAAAGCCTTCCGTCGGGCGCCGGGACTGGTTGCCGACGGGCGTGATATGGCTTCGGTGGTGTTCCCGGATGCGGAAACCAAGATATTCTTGACCGCCAGTGCCGAGGCGCGTGCAGATCGTCGCTATAAACAGTTGATGGAGAAAGGAAACAGTGTTAATATCCGCGACCTCCTGCAAGAGATTCAATTGCGTGATGAACGCGATAGCCAGCGTAGCGTGGCTCCCTTGCAGCAGGCGCCGGGTGCAAGCCTGCTTGATACTACTAATTTGAATATCGGTCAGGCTGTACAGGAAGTTCTCACCCGCTACGGCAGGAACTGTATTGCCGGATAAGGCAGGCTCCGTGCGTAACCAAGCCCCAAGCGAATCTCTTCGTTTGGGTTGTTTAACTAACCCCCGCCAAAAACGGGTTGTCCTAAGGTGTATTCAATTATATGACTGATCAAACAATGGAAAATTTTGCCTCGATGTTCGAAGAGAGCCTGACACGCAAAGAAATGCGTGCCGGTGAGCTGATTACTGCACAGGTTGTGCGTATCGAGCAGAGCATGGTGGTGGTAAACGCAGGCCTGAAATCCGAGAGTTTCATCCCTGTGGAAGAGTTTCGCGACAACAATGGCGCGCTGGAAGTTGCGGTCGGAGATTTTATTACCGTGGCGATTGAATCACTGGAAAACGGCTACGGCGAAACACGCTTGTCGCGTGAAAAAGCCAAGCGTCTGGCTGCGTGGATCGACCTCGAGCAGGCGATGGAAGAAGGCCGCATCGTTGAAGGTTATGTCAGCGGCAAAGTCAAGGGTGGCTTGACCGCGATGGTGAACGGTATCCGTGCCTTCCTGCCTGGTTCACTGGTAGATATTCGTCCGGTTAAGGACACCACTCCATACGAAAACAAGACGATGGAACTGAAAGTGATCAAGCTGGATCGCAAGCGCAACAACGTGGTGGTATCACGCCGCGCAGTGCTGGAGACGACTCTGGGTGCTGATCGTGAAGCGATGATGCAGAACCTGCAAGAAGGCGCGATTGTTAAAGGCGTGGTCAAGAATATCACCGACTACGGCGCATTCGTTGACCTGGGCGGTATCGACGGCCTGTTGCATATCACCGACCTGGCATGGCGTCGCGTGAAGCACCCGTCCGAAGTGCTGACAGTCGGCGACGAAGTCGAAGCCAAGATTCTGAAGTTTGACCAGGAGAAGAACCGTGTTTCGCTGGGTATCAAGCAAATGGGCGATGACCCATGGCATGGCCTGGCACGTCGTTATCCGCAAGGCACACGTCTGTTCGGCAAGGTAACCAACCTGACCGACTATGGCGCATTTGTTGAAATCGAACAGGGCATCGAAGGCTTGGTACACGTTTCCGAAATGGACTGGACCAACAAGAATGTACATCCTTCCAAAGTTGTGCAGCTGGGCGACGAAGTGGAAGTGATGATTCTGGAAATCGACGAACAGCGCCGCCGTATCTCCCTGGGCATGAAGCAGTGCAAGACCAATCCATGGGAAGATTTCGAGCTGAATCACAAGAAGGGCGATAAAGTTAAGGGCCAGATCAAGTCTATCACTGACTTTGGCGTGTTTATCGGTCTGGATGGCGGTATCGACGGCCTGGTTCACCTGTCCGACCTGTCCTGGAGCCTGCCTGGCGAAGAGGCTGTGCGCAACTTCAAGAAGGGTGATGAACTGGAAGCCGTTGTTCTGGCAATCGACGTTGAGCGCGAGCGTATCTCCCTCGGCATCAAGCAGATGGATGGTGATCCCTTCAGCGGCTTTGTAGTGGGTCATGACAAGGGTGCGATCGTTACCGGCGTGGTCAAGTCTCTCGACGCCAAGGGCGCGGTAATCAATCTTGAAGGCGATGTTGAAGCCTATCTGAAGGCATCTGAAGTGTCGGCGGATCGCGTTGAAGATATCCGCAACCACCTCAAGGAAGGCGATACCGTGAAGGCGGTGATCATCAACGTGGATCGCAAAAACCGTGGCATCAACCTGTCGATCAAGGCGATGGACAAGGCGGATGAAACTGCAGCGATGAAGAAACTTTCAGCTGAAGACACCAGTTCAGCCGGCACTACAAATCTGGGCGCCTTGCTCAAGGCAAAAATGGCCAGTACCAAGGTGGATGCATAATAAAGAGAGGCAATAATGACACGTTCTGATCTCATTGTTAAACTGGCTGAGCGTTTTCCGCAACTGCTGGGCAAGGATGCCGAGTTGGCTGTCAAGGTTATACTTGATAGCATGGCGACGACTTTAACCAGTGGTGACCGTATTGAAATACGCGGTTTCGGAAGTTTTGCGCTGAACTATCGTCCGCCGCGCATGGGGCGTAATCCCAAGTCGGGCGATAAAGTGCAAGTTCCGGCCAAATATGTGCCGCACTTCAAGGCGGGTAAAGAGTTGCGTGAGCGAGTCGATTACCCGGCAAAGGCTTAACGTTTATCCATAGCCTGTCGAAGAGTGTTTTTGTATAAATGAATTTGGCGGCCTGTCGCAAGATGGGGCCGCCAATTTTTTTGTACCGTGTAAAATATGGCTGCTTCCCTTAATAAAAACCATAGGGTGTCTGTATTCGTCTGGAATTCCGATTTCTGAGGTATTGATATGAAATATCTGATTTGGCTGTTGCGTGCTTTTCTGTTTCTGGTTTTGCTGGGATTTGCGGTGAAGAACGATGAGCCTGTCGTGCTGCGCTATTATTTCGGCTACGAATGGCATTCCTCGCTGGTGCTGGTGTTGCTGCTATTTTTTGCAATAGGTGTGGCTGCGGGTATGCTGGCTGTTCTGAGCAGTCTGTTGCGCCAGCGTAAAGAACTGGCTGCGCTTAAGAATGAACTGCGTCTGAAAAATAAAATGAGTAATGAGTGAAAGTTAAAGCAAGCGTGAAGCATGGAATAGTTATTTTTAATTTTTCCGGCACTCTTCATTATTTCCCTGTTTAATTTGGGCTGTCATTTATGGAATTTGAACTTTGGATGTTACTCGTCTTCCCGCTTTTTTTCGCAATGGGATGGCTGACAGCACGTATGGATATCAAGGAGCTGCTGACCGAATCCAGTCTGTTGCCGCGTTCCTATTTTCAGGGATTGAATTTTCTGCTTAACGAGCAACAGGACAAGGCTATCGAGGCGTTTATCGAGGTGGTCAAGGTTGATCCGCAGACCATAGAGTTGCACTTTGCGTTAGGCAGCCTGTTTCGCCGTCGCGGTGAAGTGGATAGGGCGTTGCGCATGCATCTAAATCTGGTCGAGCGCGCCGATCTTGATGAAACAAAAAAGCAGCAGGCTTTGTTTGAACTGGCACAGGATTACTTGAAAGCTGGAATTCTGGATCGCGCCGAGCTGGCTTTTCAGCAACTTCTTTCGTCTGCATACGCAAAAGATTCGCTGGATTTTTTGCTGGAAATATACCAGAAGGAAAAAGACTGGCTCAAGGCGATAGACATGTGCCAGCGACTTACCGATCTGACGGGCCGGCCCCATGGCAAGGAGGCCGCCGCGTTTTATTGTGAACTGGCAACATTAGAGCTTGCGCGCAAGCAGGTGGATGCGGCGACCGTGCATCTGGAACAGGCGCTGGAAGTTAATCCACATGCAGTACGCGCCACTATCATGCTGGGCGACATCGAAAATGCGGCTAACAATCATAAACAGGCTATCGATATCTGGAAGCGCATCCAACAGCAGGACGCGCAATACCTGCAACTGGTGGCAGAACGCCTGCTGCATGCGCATCAGCAAATTGATCGCGAAGACGCAGGTATTACCCTGTTGCAGGAATACCAGGCGAAATATCCATCCCATGATCTGATGAACGTGTTGTTTCAGGCGATATTGCAGCGGGATGGTGCTGAAGCGGCTTATCAGCTGGTACGCAATGAATTGCAGCGCAACCCCACATTGCTCGGCCTGGACAAACTGCTGGAAGCGCGTCTGCTGGAGGTAACGGAAAAAAATCGCGCCGATGTGGAGATGGTCAGAAATCTGGTGCATCAGCGTACCCGTTCGCTGTCCATGTACTATTGTTCCAGTTGCGGCTTCAAGGCACGCCAGTTCTACTGGCATTGCCCGGCCTGTCATGGCTGGGAGACCTATTCGCCACGGCGCAGTGAAGAAAACGGGCTTCGCATATGACAGACCCCAAAATAGTTGTGGCGCTCGACTTTCCGGAGGCAAGGCAGGCACTGGATTTGGTATCGCTGCTAAAACCTTCCCTGTGCCGCCTGAAGATCGGCAAGGAGTTGTTTACGATTGCGGGTCCGCAGTTGGTTGAGCAATGCATGCAACGCGGCTTTGAGGTTTTTCTGGATCTGAAATTTCATGATATACCCAATACAACGGCCCAGGCCTGCAAGGCAGCGGCCAGCCTCGGCGTGTGGATGGTGAATGTGCATGCGCTGGGCGGGCGCAGGATGATGGAAGCAGCGCGTGACGCTGTAGCTTCCTGCGCCCGCCCGCCCAGGCTGATCGCGGTGACCGTGCTGACCAGCATGGCTCAGCACGACTTGGCGGAAATTGGGATAGCTGCCACGCCTGCCGAGATGGTGCTCCGTCTCGCCGTTCTGGCGCGAGACAGCGGTCTGGACGGAGTCGTCTGTTCTGCACAGGAAGCTGCTTTGTTAAGGCAGCATTGCGGCAGCAATTTTTGCCTGGTTACTCCCGGCATTCGTCCAGCAGAGGCTGCGGCAGACGACCAGTCGCGCATCATGACGCCTGCAGCGGCGCTGCAAAATGGCGCCAGCTACCTGGTAATAGGCAGGCCGATTACCAGAGCGGCTGACCCCTTGTTGGCATTGCAAAATATTTGTAAAGAGATAGGAGAAATGGCATGAGTGTATTGCCATCATTTGAAAAAGCTAAAATATTGGTTGTGGGCGATGTGATGCTGGATCGTTACTGGTTTGGCGATGTCAATCGTATTTCACCGGAAGCTCCGGTTCCGGTGCTGAAAGTTGAACGCGTAGAAGAACGTCCGGGTGGCGCCGCCAACGTGGCGCGCAATATCGCATCGCTGGGCGCGCATTGCACTTTGCTGTCGGTCGTCGGTGCCGACGAAGCGGGTGACTGCCTGGAAAAGCTGCTCGCTCAGCATGGCAATGTAAATGCCATGTTGTATCGTGACAGCACGATATCAACCACCATTAAACTGCGCGCGGTAGCCAGGCACCAGCAGTTGCTGCGCATCGATTTTGAAACACAGCCCAGCCACGAGGTGTTGAATGCCAAGCTCGCGGATTTTCGCGCCAAGCTTGCCGATGCGGATGTGGTTATCCTGTCGGATTATGGCAAGGGCGGGCTGACGCATATAGCCGAGATGATAGAACTCACCCGCGCAGCCGGCAAGCCGGTGCTGGTTGATCCCAAGGGCGATGATTACACGCGTTATAGCGGCGCTACGCTGCTGACACCTAACCGCAGCGAGTTTCGTGAAGTTGCCGGGAGCTGGAAAAATGAAGCGGAATTAAGCGCAAAAGCCGAGCGATTGCGCAGCGAGTTGAAGCTTGAAGCCTTGTTGGTCACGCGTAGCGAGGAAGGCATGAGCTTGTATCGTGCCAGCAAGGTATTGCACGAACCTACCCAGTCGCGAGAAGTGTTTGATGTCAGCGGTGCCGGAGATACCGTGATTGCGACGCTGGCAGTCATGCTGGCGAGCGGTTCCGATTGGTCGCACGCAGTGCGCATTGCCAATCGCGCGGCGGGGATCGTGGTGGGCAAGCTGGGTACGGCAATGGTCAGCCGTGACGAAATTATTCAGGATATGGCAGGGGTAAAGTGATGGTATTGCAGCCGCCACTTGACGCGATTAAATAAAGGAGCAAGAAATGTATTACATTGTTACAGGTGCAGCAGGGTTCATTGGTTCCAATCTGGTCAAGGCGCTGAATGATCGCGGCGTCAGCAATATCATCGCGGTGGATAATCTCAAGCAAGCCGACAAGTTCAAGAATTTGACGGATTGCGACATTGCCGATTACATCAGCAAGGAAGATTTTATCGACCAGCTGAATAATGGCATGTTTGATGGCGATGTGGCCGCTGTGCTGCACGAGGGCGCGTGTTCCGACACCATGGAAACCGATGGCCGCTATATGATGCAGAATAATTATCAATACTCGCTCGACCTGCTGAATTTTTGCCAGGACGAAGAAGTCCCGTTCTTATATGCCTCTTCCGCTTCCGTTTATGGCATGGGTCCGAAATTCATCGAGAGCCGTGAATACGAATCGCCATTGAATGTGTACGCCTATTCGAAATTCCTGTTTGACCAGATTGTGCGCCGCCGCTGGGATGAGCGTACCGCGCAAATTATCGGCCTGCGCTATTTCAACGTGTACGGCAGCCGCGAGCAGCACAAGGGACGCATGGCATCGGTGGCCTATCACTTTTTCAACCAGTATCGCGCCGAAGGCTATGTGAAGCTGTTTGAAGGCTGCGAGGGTTATGCGAATGGTGCGCAGTTGCGCGATTTCGTATCCATCGAAGACGTGGTCAAGGTGAATATGCACTTCCTCGATCATCAGGAGCAGTCAGGCATCTTCAACCTGGGCACCGGCAAGGCGCAGAGCTTCAACGATGTTGCCGTCGCCACGATTAACGCCTTGCGCGGCAGCAAGGGCGAAAGTAAATTGACGCTGGAACAGATGCATCAGCAGCAATTGATTCGTTATATCACCTTCCCCGAGCAACTAAAGGGCAAATATCAGAGTTTCACCCAGGCCGATATTGCTGCATTGCGCGAGATCGGCTATAGCGAGCCTTTCCTGAGTGTGGAGCAGGGTACTGCAAGATATGTAAAGTATTTGCTGGCCAAGGCTTCTTGAGCGGGCGTTACCGGCTTTATCTTTCAAGCGTGCAGGGATGAGAATCGGAGTGCTGCGCATCCATTTTGATATCTCGTGATGACGAGGTTACCATGACTTTAGACGAGCAAGCTATTAATGCGGTTAAAGAGTATTTTGAGTCCATTGCTCAAAATGCAGTTGATATCGTTTACGCAGCAGCCGGCAGTGACACCACCTTCGCCGAGTTCATGGAAGCGCTAAAGCAAAAGATTAGTCAGTTCTCATCCGAGCTTGTCGCGTCGGAAGTGTTGAATCTGTCGGCCCGAACCATAGAGAACCTCAATGCCGGCGAGGGCATGGATGTGGATGATGTACAGGAATTCATCGAAAACAATAGTGAAATGGATATTGATGAAGAGGAGTGACGGGCGGAAGCCGAGTCAAACCTTGAATTGGCTAACAACATTCTGAAGCTCGGCGGCGATGTGCGCAACATCCTCGGCCATTCTGCCCACATCTTCTATACTGGATTCATTTTGCTCCGTCACGACTGAAATTCCTTCAAGATTGTGCGCCACATCTTCAGATGCGGATGCCTGTTCTTTGGTGCTTAACGCAATATTACCGACCAATTCCGTTGCTTTGGCAGCTGCCTCGACAATCTTTTTCAGGGCTTCGCCGGTAAGCTGGCTCAGGTCGGCACCTTTCTGCACTTCTGTCTCAATATTTCCCATGGCGCTGACTGCGTTGCCAGTTTCAGTTCGAATAGAGTCAATCACTCTGGAAATTTCCTGCGTGCTGGATGAGGTGCGTTCGGCAAGTTTTCTGACTTCGTCTGCAACCACAGCAAAACCGCGTCCTTGTTCACCTGCACGGGCCGCTTCGATAGCGGCGTTAAGTGCCAGCAGATTGGTCTGCTCGGCAATTTCCTTGATAACGATCGTGATTTGCCCGATCTTCTGAATGGACAGATTCAACTGGCTGACGATATTCGTCGAGTTGTTGACAGTGGTTACCACTTTTCCAATCACTGCCATGTTTTGAGACACATTGGAATCGCCCTGGCGCGCAAGCAGCTCATTATTATTGACGGCATCTGCTGCGTTTGCGGCCAAATCTGCGACTACGGAATTGGCAACAGTAATTTCTTCCATATTTGCCGCAACAGTAGATATTTTGGAACTCAGTTGCTGGTTGCGCGCTATAATTTTTTCGACCTGATTTGCTAATGTGGAAGAAGAATACACCGCTTTGTCTGATGCTGATTTGACGCTGGCAACAATTTTTTGTAGCCGTGCTGCAGTATCTTCCAGTGATTGTGCCATTTGGCCAAATTCATCCCGGCCGATGTGTCCGAATTTTATTCTCAGGTTGCCTTGGGCTATTTGCGCAAATGCATTCTTCAAGTCATGAATACCATGATTGATGCTCGCTAAAATCCGCCAGCCAAAAACAATCAGAATCAGCACGCTGATGCTGAAAATGGAAATTCCGAGAGTGATCAGTTTTTTCCCGTTTTCATTGCTATTTTCATAGGTTTGTTTTACAGCCAGCCGTTGTTCAGGAAGCAGTTGCGAAATAGGCTTGATCAGACCGCTATGAAATGCTGGCCATTCGTCCTCCAGCATCGGGGCGATCAGGGATTTTTGATCTTTTTCATATGCATTATCCAATTTGTCCAAAAAAGCTGGCAGCAAAGCAATTTGCTTGTCGATCTTATCGATTTGTTTCTTTGCGTCTTCATTGAATTTATTTTCATTGGTGGCTTTTTTGAAAGTATTCCAATCTTCAGAAATTTTGCCACGAGCTTCCTTGAGATGGTTGCGTGAGCCTGCTGTCGGCATTTGATCGAGCAGCACACCTGCCATTCTGAAACGAATTTCCTTGATCGCACTATCCATATCCTGCAGTGCAGTAGTCGGTTGCATCTGGTTTTCATAAACGAATTCCAGATCATGAATGCTTTTATTGACACTGTAGACGTCAACAATGGTAAGTACCAGTGAAGAGATAAGCGCCAGCAAGAAACCGAAAATGAGCTTCGCCTTGAGCGTATTGGAGTTCATTAAAATTGCTCCGAAATGTTAAATTCCTGCGGTTGGCAAGCTTTGGCTTCAGCGATGAGAAAATTATCTGTGTAAGCAAACTTGCCAGGCGGTGCGGTTTCGCTACCGCCTGCATAACTGGGATATTATTCCGTTGGATAACCCTTGGCTTTCCACTCAGGAAGACCCAGACGGAGCCAGTAGACTGTCTTATAGCCAGCTTTAATGGCTGCTGCAGACGCCTTGTAGCCTTTCCAGCACTCGGCACCGTTACAGTAAAATACCAATGCTGTATTTTTATCGGCAGGAAGTTTGCTTAGGTCGAAACTATCCTGGCTTGCGTCGAAATCGGCAGACTTGGCGCTTTTTTCCTTATATGGAACGTTAAGGGCTCCTTTGATATGATCTTCGGCATACTCATTGGCAACGCGCGCATCGACTATTTTTGCGCCGCTATCCATCAAGGATTTGGCTTTGGCTGCATCGACCAGAATGGTGCCTTTCAGGCTTTCCGGAGTATTGGCAAAAGCATTGTTGCCAAGAAGCAGAGCCGTGGCTGCGGTTAATGATATAAACAGTTTTTTAACGGTATTTTGCGAATTAAAATTCATGGACAATCTCCTTTTTTAATGATTATTCGATCGATCTGGCGATGAAATCACCGCATGCAACTTAAACCACTCAGATGACGTCGCTAATGATAGCGGCATGCAGGCTGGCTGGCTTCTTTAGCAAAACAGGCCGTAAAAAGGTGGACATTTCAACGCATTGCAGTGTTTGTGTTTTCACGCCCATAACTAGCCTTTTAATATTTATTTAATAAATACAAATACTTGCATTTATCCGAGGGTTTTTGGAAGTTGTTGGCTCTTCTCGCAGTTTTGTATCAGTCAAGTTAATATGTTGACTCCCGCTAATTGGAAAATAGAACGATGTATCACTCTCTGGAAGACTTTGTAGGCAACACCCCGCTGGTCAAGCTGAAGCGCATCCCTGGTGCAACTTCAAACACGATATTGGCCAAGCTGGAAGGCAACAATCCGGCCGGCTCGGTAAAAGATCGCCCCGCACTGTCGATGATCACCAGGGCCGAGGCGCGCGGTGATATCAAGCCCGGCGATAGCTTGATCGAGGCGACCAGCGGCAATACCGGCATTGCTCTGGCGATGGCTGCGGCGATGCGCGGCTACAAGATGATACTGGTGATGCCGGAAAACCAGAGCGTTGAACGATGCCAGACCATGCGCGCGTTTGGCGCCGAGCTTATCCTCACCAGCAAGGAAGGCAGTATGGAGCTGGCACGCGATACGGCGGAGAAGCTGCGCGCCGAGGGACGCGGCATTATCCTCGACCAGTTCTCCAATCCGGACAACCCGCTGGCGCATTACGAAGGCACCGCGCCGGAAATCTGGCGCGACACGCAGGGCAAGATCACCCATTTTGTCAGCAGCATGGGCACTACCGGCACCATCATGGGTTGCTCGCGTTTTTTCAAGGAGGTGAATCCGGCGATACAGATCATCGGCGTGCAGCCGGAGGAAGGCGCGCAGATTCCCGGCATCCGCAAATGGCCGGAAGCGTATCTGCCCAAAATATACAATCCGAAAAATGTGGATAGCCTGGAGTATGTCGACCAGCCAAACGCTGAAGAACTGACGCGGCGTCTGGCGCGCGAAGAGGGAATTTTCTGCGGTATCTCGTCCGGCGGCGCGCTGGCGGTGGCTTTGCGCATCTCGCAGCGTGTCGAAAACGCAACCATCGTGTTTATCGTGTGCGACCGCGGCGATCGCTATCTGTCTACCGGGGTATTCCCTGTCTGAATTGCGGGCACCCTCAGTCGCCGTCATCGGAGGTGGGCCAGCCGGGCTGATGGCGGCTGAGGTCCTGAGCCTGGGAGGGGTCAGCGTGGTTGTATACGACGCCATGCCCAGTGTCGGACGCAAGTTCCTGATGGCCGGCAAAGGCGGCATGAATATTACCCATTCAGCGCCTCCGCAATCTTTCCTCGATCACTATGGCGAGCAGCGTGAGCAGATCCAGCCGCTGCTGCAAATTTTTCCGCCGCATGCGCTGCGTGAATGGGTGCACGGTCTCGGCATTGAGACTTTTGTCGGCAGTTCCGGGCGCGTGTTTCCCGCTGATATGAAAGCAGCACCGTTGCTGCGTGCGTGGCTGCATCGCCTGCGCGAGAACGGCGTGAGCTTTCACGTGCGCCACCGTTGGCTCGGGTGGAATGCCGCCGGCGAGATTTGTTTTGCGACGCCCGCGGGAGAATGCACTGTGCGGGCTGATGCGATAGTGCTGGCGCTGGGTGGAGGCAGTTGGCCGCAATTGGGCAGCGATGGCGCATGGTTGCCATTGCTCGCCCGGCGCGGCGTGGAGCTTGCTCCGCTGCGCCCGGCCAACTGCGGCTTTGACGCTGGCTGGAGCGAACATTTCCGCGTGCACTTTGCCGGCCAGCCGCTGAAGTCGGTGGTAGCCAGCTTTACGGATGCAGCCGGAAAGGTATATCGCAAGCAGGGTGACATCATGGTGACCGCGACCGGAATGGAAGGCGGTTTGATCTATGCCTTGTCTGCGTCGTTGCGCGATGAAATTGGCGCCCGGGGCCATGCCACGATTTATCTTGACCTTGCACCTGGAAAAATTTTTGCGCGCGTGCTGGATGAGGTATCCCATCCGCGCGGCTCGCGCTCGATTTCCAGCCACTTGCAGAGCCGTACGGGTTTAAAAGGCGTGCAAACGGCCTTATTGCGCGAGTGTGCTGCTGTCGATAATTTTGCTGACCCGGTGCGTTTGGCCAACGCGATTAAAGCCTTGCCGGTGCGCCTGATATCAGCGCGGCCATTGGATGAGGCTATCAGCAGCGCAGGCGGGGTGTCCTTCGATGCAGTCGACCGGAACCTGATGCTACGCGTCTTGCCCGGTGTATTCTGTGCCGGTGAAATGCTGGACTGGGAAGCGCCTACCGGCGGCTTTTTATTAACCGCGTGCTTTGCCAGCGGGCATGCGGCTGCTGCCGGGGTACTGGAATGGCTAAAAACAGCACAACCAAATATTTGATTTTAAAGAAAAAATATAAGGTAGCTGCCACTAGCTCGGCAGTAAAATTGACTCAATTGCTTTGCGCGATTGTTTGTTTGGATAACGGCGGATTTTTTGCAAAATAGTGTTTGATACCGCCAAGAATGGCGCTCGCCATTTTTTCCTGATAGTTGCTGTCGTTCAGGCGACTTTCTTCTGCAGGGTTGCTGATGAAAGCGGTTTCTATCAATATGGACGGGATGTCCGGCGATTTCAGCACGGCGAAACCGGCCTGCTCGACCCTGCCGCGATGCAGGGTGTTGATGCCGCCCAGTTCTCCCAGTACCTGCTTGGCCAGTTTGATGCTGTCGCTGATGGTGGCAGTTTGCGACAGGTCAAGCAGCGTGCGGGCAAGGTAAGGATCTTTCTCCGCAATATTTACGCCACCGATGAGGTCGGCCTCGTTTTCTTTCTTTGCCAGCCAGCGTGCGGTGGCGCTGGTGGCGCCCCGTTCAGATAGCGCAAACACCGATGAGCCGCGTGCATGCGACTTGACGAAGGCGTCGGCATGGATGGAGACAAACAAGTCGGCATGCGCCTGGCGCGCCTTGGCCACCCGTCCACCCAGCGGGATAAAGTAATCGCCGTCGCGTATCAGCAGTGCACGCATACCCGGCGTGTCATCGATTTGTTGCTTGAGCTTGCGCGCGATAGCAAGCGTGACATTTTTCTCGCGCGTGCCGCCGCGCCCTTGTGCACCGGGATCTTCGCCGCCATGTCCGGCATCCACCGCAATAATCAGGATGCGGCCGGCGCGGTCAGTCCGGCCATGAGGGATGTTCATTTCATTTGTGGCCGAGAGTGCGGTTGAAGCGGCAGATGTCTGCCGTGCTGTGTCAACTGTTGCATTTTTTTCAGGCGCTGTATTGCCGGTGCTTGATGGCGCGCTCGCACCGACTGAATCCGCCGTGTGCACTGTCACTCCGGTTGCTTGTAGCAGCGCGATGATAGGGTCAACCGGTTGAGCGGGATAAACGTCCAGCACCAGCCGATAGCCGTATTCCGCAACCGGCTTGAGATTGAATATCTGCGGTTTGACATCGGTTTTCAAATCGAGCACCAGGCGTACAATACCGGGCTTGAAACGGCCCACGCGCACACTCTTGATGTAGGGATCGTCGTTGCTGATCTTGTTGCTCAAGGAATTCAATATCTCATTGAAATCCACACGCTCCAGATCAATGACCAGGCGATCCGGGTTTTTGATGATGAATTGGTTGTAGCGAATTGCCTGCGCGGATTCGATGGTGATGCGCGTGTAATCCTGTGCCGGCCACACGCGCACGGCGCTAATATCGATAGCTGCCTGGGCATGGATCATCCAGAATATTGATAATATCGCGCCTAATTTTCCAAGCTGTTTAAGCATTTCCTGCCAGTGTCAGTGTGTGCATACAGGTTTATGTTACGCCCATCAGGCAGAATTTCGAAGTTAATTTCCAAATCTGCCGCAGGCAATAACGTCGCTGCCTGTTCCGGCCATTCCACCAGACAAATATTCCTGCCGTCGAATTCATCATTGAATCCTGCCGCTTCCCATTCTGCCGCATCGCGAAAACGGTACAAATCGAAGTGACGCAAGTTTAACCCGGCCACTTCATATTGCTCAAGCAATGTATAGGTCGGGCTTTTGACGCGTCCCTGATAGCCGAATGATTTGAGCAGCGCGCGAACCAGCGTGGTCTTGCCGGCGCCCAGATCGCCGCGCAGATAGATCACCATCCCTGGAGACAGAACCTTGGCCAGTCGGGCCGCAAAAGTCGCTGTGGCAGTCTCATCGGACAAGCAGATTGCGAGCTTCCGCCTTGCGGCGGAATGCCTGCTTGCACCACTTCGGTTATCATTGGATTTATGCAAAACGAATTCCCTCAGAATATCAATTACGCAATGCTTGCTGCCCGGATCAAGCAATGGGGAGCCGAGCTTGGCTTTCAGGCCGTGGGTATTGGCGATACCCGACTGGAAGCGGCTGAATTGCGTTTGCAGCAATGGCTTGCGCATGGCTATCACGGTGCGATGGATTATATGGCAAAACACGGCAGCAAACGCAGCCATCCGGCAGAGTTAATCGCGGGAACAATACGGGTGATATCCGTGCGTATGAACTACTACCCGGCTAACATCCGGGATCCATGGCAGGTCATCAGGGATGGCAAGTCTGCATTTATTTCGCGCTATGCGCTGGGGCGGGATTATCACAAGGTGATGCGCAACCGGCTGCAACAGCTGGTGCAAAAGATCCGCACCGAGGCGGTTCCATGCAATTGCCGTGTATTCACCGACAGTGCGCCCGTGCTGGAAGTAGAACTTGCCGCGAAAGCGCGCCTCGGCTGGCGCGGCAAACATACCCTGCTGCTGACACGGGAGCACGGTTCATATTTTTTTCTGGGGGAAATATACACCGACCTTCCTCTGCCGGTGGATGATGATGCTTCCGGCAGGCCAAGCCAAAATAATCACTGCGGCAATTGTACCGCGTGTATCGATATCTGTCCCACACAGGCTATTATTGCGCCGTACCAGGTGGATGCGCGGCGTTGTATCTCGTATCTCACCATCGAATCGAAGGGCAGTATTCCCGAACAGTTCAGGGCAATGATCGGTAACCGTATCTACGGCTGCGATGACTGCCAGATGGCCTGCCCGTGGAACCGTTTTGCGCAAATGTCGCTGGAGCCGGATTTTGCCGCAAGACACGGCCTCGACGACATGGCGCTAACCGAGCTGTTTGCGTGGGATGAGGCAACTTTCCGGAATAGATTTGCCGGAAGTGCAATTTATCGCATAGGTCACGAGCAATGGCTGCGAAATATTGCTGTTGCTTTAGGCAATGCGCCTGCAAGCGAAAAAATTAGAAGTGCGCTGCAATTACAATCGGGTCACCCTGCAGAGATAGTGAGGGAGCATGTGCTATGGGCGTTAGAACAGCAGCAGCGGACGATGTAAGCTCTATTTCTGGACCTTTGATTGCGCCAGCAGTTTGCGTATCCCGTCGAAATCCCTGTCACTGGCTATCTCGAAACCGTCGTAGCCTTTTTCAAGCGAGCTCAAAATCGCTTTATGTGCTTCCGTATCATTCTTGAGCGACAGCATTGCATTTTTTAATTTGGCTATGATTCTGGGATCGAGTTTTCTGTTAACCGCAAAAACATAGGAAGGAAGGGGTGCCGAAGTGTAAATTACACTTAACCCCTGCGCCGCAAACTTCTCCGCTACGGTATCCTTCACGATTCCGGCATCGAAATCGCCATTGAGCACGGCTTTGGCAATATTGTCGTAGTGATCGAGATAGCCATAGGAAGCAAAATCTTCCAGCCTGATCCCGGCGTTCCTGACCACGGCCGGTTGCAACAGTGCTTTTCTGTCTCCAAACGCAAACCTCTTGCCGCGTAATTCGCTGGGCGATTTGATCGGGCTGTCTTTGTTCACTACGATCACCAAGGTAAAAGTACCTTTGCCTTTGTTTAATGGCTTGACGAGGGGCATGGCGGAATACTTCTCATGTGCCTCAAGATAGGCTGCAGGTGTCAGATAGGCAATTTGCGTAGTATTCATGCCCAAATCTTCCACGGCGGAACTCAGGTTGGCGGACGCGTGAAAATTGACGGCATGTCCGATTTTGCTGCTTAGATATTTTGTCAGAGGCCTCAGTCGCGTGACCATTTCTGCCGGAATATCCATCGCAACGGAACCCAACTGCAAGGTTTTTCCGCCGGGGTTTTCTGCCGCATAAGTGCCGCCACAGAAGGAAAGGACAAGCGCGGTAAGAAAACGCAGGAAAAAAGTGTTGAAACTATAAACTCTGAACATATGGGCAGCTCACTTATTTATTGCGACATGGATATTGCGGCATGGAAATCCCGGGATCATGTCACGTAGCCATTGGAATATGTTTAAATGATAACAGCTTGGCTCTATATATGCACGCGACAACAGGCCGGTGTTACACTTATGAAAATAATTAATTATCACGTTTTATACTGAATATTTTCTGTAACCAGTACTGGGCAATGAAATTTCAACTTCTTTTTTTTAGCCACCTGCGCGGCGCAATTGCGGCCTTTTCTGCGTTGCTCGCGCAACGCTGGAAAAACAACTTCTATCTTTATCTCGCGGTATTATTCACGCTGTTGGCGTTGGCCGACACCGCCTTTTTGCATGTGACCGCAAATATGCGGCAGACAACGTTTGATATGATGATGCGTTATCGCATCATGGTATCCAAACCTGATGCCGACATTGTGATAGTCGATATTAATGAGGCGAGTCTGGCCGCGATGGCCAATGAATATGGGCGTTGGCCGTGGCCGCGGCAGGTATTGGGCGAGTTTCTTGAGCAGATTGAAAGACAGCGGCCGAAAGCGGTGGTGTTCGATATTCTGTTCAGCGATGCAGATATATACAACCCGGATAGCGATGCCTATTTTGACACGGCAATAGCATCCACCAACAACACTTTTTTTCCTTTTTTGCGGCTGGATGCTGACAGCGACAGCTTAAGCCAGATAAAGCCCGCAATGATACCCGGAGTGCAGGCTTTGTCAGATGAAGCAAGGCAGGATGCCACCGTGGCAGTAGTGTTGCCTCCTTTCAAGGCGGCTATAAATGGCGGGCGTCTCGGGCTGCACAATATATATCCCGATGCCGATGGTGTTGTGCGCAACTATCAGGTTTACCGGGATGACTACGGCTGGAAATTGCCGTCTTTATCGCTGCGTCTGGCACGTGCGGAAGGCTGGCCGCAACCTGATGCACAACGCGTATTGCTTAATTGGCGCGGCCCGCCCTTTTCTTATCATTATGTGAGCTTTGCCGATGTATTCATTGACATGGGCAATAAAGTCAAAAAGCGTCCACAAAATGAATTCACCGGTAAAATTGTGATTATTGGCTCGACCGCTGCCGGTCTTTTTGACAGCAAGCCTACCCCGTTGAGCAAATTGCACCCCGGTGTGGAAATTCTCGCGACTGCGATGGATAACCTGAAGCATGGCGATTACTTGCGCCTTCCAGAAGCACAGCTGCCGTTTCTGTTGTTGACACTCGCTGTCGTGTGGCTTACCGCCATTGGATTTTACCGCAATGCGGGACGCGCCAAGATCGACCTGCTGTTCGGATTTTCGCAGTTTATCCTGATAGGTATTTCATATGCGACGATAAACTTTACCGATACTTACGTTAACCTCACCGGGCCTGTGACAGTTGGGCTGCTGTATTTCACTGTTGCGCGGATATATTCTTCCGCAACCAGCAAAGCACTTGAACAAAATATGGTGCGTACATCGCTGGAGCGAAGCGGAGAATTGCAGGCAACGCTACTATTAATCCGTCTCGACGCGAGCAAGAATATAGTGCCCGATGCTGTGCTGGAAAAAATTCGCCATGCTCTGGAAAAAAGCGGAAAAGAACTCAAAAGCGTGGAGGTTTTGAAGGGCTACCAAAAAGGTTTGTGGGATTTGTTCGAAAAAACTTTTGCGGTTTCGTGGGTAGTGGCGGCAGGGGATAATGAAGGTGCGGCGCGGGTGCGGCAAGATGTTGAAGCGGTACTGGCCACCTTGCAGCTTCAGTTGCACAAAAACCTCGCCCAGCCTGATAATGCTGCGGAATGGTATGCACACCAGGGATTTGTTGCCGGGGGGAAAACTGCGCGTGCAAGCTGGCGCATGATGTTTGCCACTGCCCTGTTGGGCTGGGAAGAACAAAAAGGGAGAAATGCATGAGAGTTTTTAAAATGGCGTTGTCGTTATTATTCATATTTGCCGTACAGACTGTCGTTGCGGCAGAAACAGGCACTGCGCTCAAGGCAGAGGCTATCAAAAAAGAACCTTTCAGCGATGCCAAAACGATAGCTGCACTGAATGCAGGTGACAAGGTCAATATCCTCAAGAAAGACGGTGGCTGGTTGAAGGTGAAGAGCGCCAAGGGAAATGGATGGGTGCGCATGTTGAGTGTACGTAAAGGAACTGCAAAAAAAGACAAAAACCTGGCTGACAGTTTTAAAGGTCTAGCATCCGGACGTGCGGGAACCGGCAAGGTTGTCGCCACCACAGGTATTCGCGGTCTCGATGAAGAAGAGTTAAAGTCGGCGAAATTTAACGCAGACGAGTTGAAACTTGCCGAGTCATTTGCGACGACGCGGGCTGAAGCGCAGAGTTTTGCCAGGCAAGGCAAACTCAAAGCCCGCAGTTTCGCCTATCTTCCCCTGCCAAACTGAGGAAATGATATGAAAGCAACAAGCAAATGGATGTTGTTGGTGGTATTGGCGCTGGGCTGCGGCGCGTCATATAGTTTTGATCTTAATCAGGAATTTAACAAGGCGCTGAAAGACGGTGTACAAAAGAAAATTACCGAAAATCCCGGTGCTGCCGCAAATGTGGTGTCGGGAATAGTAGGGGTTTCGCAGGAAGAGGAGGTAGCAATCGGCAGGCAAATTGCCGGCAATTTGCTGGGTGCTTCTCCTCTGGTGAAAGATAAGTTGCTGCAAAAATATATCAACAATGTCGGGCGCTGGGTGGCGAGTCAAAGCGAACGTCCGGATCTGCCCTGGCATTTTGGTGTGATCGAGTCCACAGATATCAACGCCTTCGCTGCACCCGGAGGCTATGTTTTTGTGACACGCGGCCTGTATCAGAAGTTGCAGAATGAAGCTGAGCTGGCTGGCGTATTGGCGCACGAAATCGGCCATGTCATTCGTCAGCATCATTTGAAAATCTTGCAGCAAAGCAGTTTGGTGGACTTGGGCGGGCAGGCACTTTCCAGGCAAGTTGGCAATAACGAAAAAGTTCAGGAATTGATCGGTAGCGGTGCCGAGGTGATGGCGCGGTCGCTCGATAAGAATGCGGAGTTCGAGGCGGACAGCATCGCAGTGGTATTGTGCGCACGCGCCGGTTATGATCCTTTTTCTTTTCCGGAAGTACTCCAGGAAATCGGCCATATTGCCAGGGATGACAGCAGGGTAGATCTGCTGTTTAAAACTCACCCTCTTCCTGAGGAGCGCCTGGACAAATTGACTGTGGCGATGAATGGCAGTCTGGATAATATTAAAGGTTTAACTCTGGATAAACGCTTCTACCGGATCAAGCCCTGACACTGAACAGGAAGGTCGTCAATAAACTCTGTGTGCGGCGATAAATGAACGGGCTACAATAGCAGCGGAGATGTTTGACCAACCCGAATGACTTTGGAGTTCCAATGAATCAACTAATCCAGACACCGAATCTTTTTGCATTAACGAGTATCCCGGGTTCGCGCGTGTTGCGCATGCCGTTGACTGCAGATGTGCAAGCCGGAATCAACGAGCTATTTCGCGCGCAGGAACATGAGTTCCTGCAGGGAATAGAAGAAGAGGTCAAGTTTGACGGAATGTATCGCCCTGCTGAGAGCGAGCTTTTATACATCAATAACTTCGACGATGTAGACGGGATTAAATCGGCAATATTGCGTCCTCAAGGTTGCCAGGAGTTCGTATTAAAAAGCGGCGCTCTTGAGACTATCAAAGCCATTTTCACTGGCTATGTAAAAAATGGCACGATACGCGTCTTATTGCAGGGATTCGACAGAAGGCGAATAATCGATGCGAATGGTTTCTCGTTGGTCCATTCTGAACATGCATTTACACGGTTTGACGGCGGCGGCTTGACTCTGGATAACAAGTTAACCGCGATCATCGAAGATGACAATCTGAAATTTGCGAGTTATCACTACCTCAGGCAAATTTTTGATATGGGTGCCTATTGCAAGGAGGCGACTGATCAGGACTTGCAAGTGTTTATTCAAAATCCGGCATTGCAATTTGCCGATGCGCAGGTTTTTGTGGATGCGGCAGATGCATGGGTCAGACGCAAGGTGGTTTTGATTCAGCAGTCCGGTATCCTTGACAACTGTCCAGCGAGCAAAATTTCGGCCACAGCCAAGTTTTGCGATCTTCAGTTGCAGCTTGCAGGTACTACTGGACAGGAAAGAATCATGATCCCACCCGATAGGCAGGAGCTTAAGCAAATACTCCGCTTTCTTGATGAGGATTATTATCAGTCTCCGCAATGCACCATGAAATACATGGCAAAATCCAAGCGTGTAATGGATAAGTTTTGATATAGATTCTCTTGTATCCGGGCTTTTCATTGTTTTACCGGCCTCGCGGCGCCTGTTGCAACCCTTCTACGTGATCTTCAGGTTTGATCGCGTGGTCAGCAAACCAGGCCTTGTTCATTTCCAGGGCATATAACGCATTAGCCCGCGCACCGTGGCTATTCAAGGTGTTTGCCTGCATCTCGTCAATATTAATGATGCTGCCATCCGCAGCAATAAAGGCAATGGAGAGCGGCAGCGGTGTATCCTTCATCCAGAAATTGTATTTTCCGGCCTTGGGAAATACAAACAGCATGCCGCAACTGGCGCATAAATCAGTTTTTTGCATCAGGCCGCGCTCGCGGCTATGCGGCGTACCGGCGATAGCGGCACGTATGCCGTGTGTGCCAATGCGCAGCATAATATCGCTACCCCATGCGTGCTGCTGGGGTATAAGGCTGTAAAGGACTATTGCATAGATCCATCTCATATAATCAGTTTAGCAGTACTTTGGTAAAATTCCTGCATGCTGCTTCGAATTGTCTTGCTCCTATTGTTTGCTTTTGCCGGTTTACAGCCGGCGATGTCAGATGCCGCCCGCATTGAACTGAGTGTTGCAGATATTGTGTCATCAAGTTTTTCTGCAAAAAAAATTGTGGCGACCTTGCTGCAAAATGGCTCGGCTGATTTGCATATAGCCGAGCTGCATATGGCTGGAAAAAACTGGAACAAGGTGCATTTGCATTGCGCAGGGTTTTCGTTGAGCACTGAAATGGCAGTCTGCCGCAACGGTAAACTGGATGCGGCGCCCGACTTGCCAGTTACGTTCAATTATATATTTGCCAAGCAGCAATTGGAACTGCGGCTGGCTGCCGGAGCAAACGAGTTGTGGCAATTAGCCGCCGATTTTCAGGCGCGTCCATGGCATATCAATGCATCGTTGCGCAATGCCCAGGTTTTCCGCCTTGCGGCTCTGCTGCCTGAAGGCCTGCCTTTGCCTGGCAAGGGGACGTTGAATGGGACGTTGGAGCTTCTTGGCAATAAACAGGGGCTGTACAGCGTCAATGCTGAAATACAGCTTGCCGATGTTTCCTTCAGCGATGCCAGCGGGCTGCGGGCGGGCGAGAAGCTCAATGCCAAACTTCAGCTTGCGGCCACGCATTCCCAACAACTCTGGAATAGCCGGATTGCGCTGGAATGGCAAAGTGGCGAGCTGTTCTGGCAGCCACTGTATCTGCATGGCGGACACTCGTTACAGGCAGATATGCAGTGGGATGGTACACAGCTCAATCTAACTCAGGCAAGGTTAAATTTGGCCGGTGTAGGATCGATTCAACTGAAGGCGAAGTGGGATACATCAGCAAAACAATTATTGGAAGCCAGCCTGAACGGCGATAACTTGGGATTGGCGCGCTTATATTCGGATTATGCCAAACCGTTTATGGGAGGTGACACCTTGGCCGACAGCGTGATGTCAGGCACGGCTGATGCGAGCTGGATATTCAGCAATGGTGAAACACAGGAGCTGAAACTGGGTCTGCATGAAGCTGATTTTGTCGATGGACGAAAGCGTTATGCATTGCATGGCCTGAATGTCGATATTCCATGGAGTGCAGCGCAAGCAACAAAGGCGCACTTATCCTTTAACTCGGGCGATTTGTGGGGTGTTCCGGTTGGTGCAAGCCAATTGGAAATGAGCATGCAAGGGCTGGCTTTTTCCATAGCGGATGCCTCAGTACCCATATTGGATGGCAAGTTATTGGTGCATGATTTTCATTTGCAGCATGAACATGATGCCTGGCGCTGGGAATTTTCCGGAGGACTGACACCGCTGTCCATGTCGCCATTGAGCTTGGCACTGGGCTGGCCTGAGATGCAAGGGACCCTGTCCGGCATGATTCCGCATGTGAGTTATCAGGAAAAGCAGCTTAAAGTGGATGGCGCGCTGCTGTTTCGTGTATTCGACGGCAGTGTGGTCGTGTCCAGCCTGAGCTTGTTCGATCCCTTCGGACCTGCGCCCAGGCTTTATGGGAATCTGGACATGCGCGAATTGGATCTTGGCGCGCTGACACAGGCATTTTCCTTTGGCAATGTGCAGGGGAGAATTGATGTGAGCGTGAAAGAGCTTGAACTGGTGAACTGGCAGCCTGTTAGTTTCAATGCGCGAGTAGCGAGCAGTCCGGGCAGCTATCGCAAAAGAATCAGCCAGAAGGCGGTGCAAAATATTTCCGCCTTGGGGGGCGCGGGTGCAGCAGCGGCAGTGCAACGCAGTGTGATGAGCGTGTTTGAAAATTTCGGCTATAACCGCATTGTACTGAGTTGTGTCCTGCGCAACGGCATATGCACAATGGACGGAGCGCAAGCAAATGGGGCTGGTTATTACATTGTGAAGGGTGGCGGCATACCCGCCATCAACGTGATGGGCTACAATCATGAAGTTGACTGGAATGAACTGCTGACTCGGCTTAAACGGGTGATAAAGGGAAACAGGAAGGCAGTGGTACAGTAGGCATGCAGGCAAATAGACAAGATTCAGGCTTTGAAGCCTTTAAAGGAAAAAATATGAATAAGACACTGATTATATTGACAATATTAAGCTGTTCGCTTGCGGCCTGTGTCACTATCAATATTTATTTCCCGGCTGCCGCTACTGAAAAGGCTGCGGACAAGATTATTGATGAAGTATGGCAGATACAAAAACCGGATCAGCCAAAACCGGAACAGCAAAAAAATAGCGACGATAAGCCGGCTGAAAATAAAACGCAAAAGGAGACGAAATGAAATCTTTCATTAAACTTGCTGTATTGCTATTCGTAGCGGGGTCTTGCGCTTCAGCATGGGCTGCTGCCGATATAGAAATTAACACTCCTGGAGTTGTCGCGCTCACGCAGTCCATGCAGGCGCGCTATCCGCAGCTTGCGCCGCATTACGCCAGCGGGGCAGTCGGGTTGACCTCGGATGGTTTTGTCGCGGTGCATGATGCCAGTGCCGTGCCATTGGCGCAGCGCCAGGCGGTGAACGCATTGGTGGCGGCTGAAAATCACGACCGCAAGGCTCTGTATAGCGAGATTGCGCGCGCCAACGGCCATCCCGAATGGACCGATGATATTCGCAATACATTTGCACAACGCTGGATACAGCGTGCGCAAGCGGGCTGGTGGATACAGGGCGCCAAAGGCTGGGCAAAAAAATGACGCGCGAACAATAAAGGTATCCTGTATGAATCCCATACTTGTGTTTGATATCGAAACCATCCCCGACATCGCGGGACTGCGCAAGCTATACGAGCTTGATGCGCAGGTTAGCGACGCTGATGTGGCGGAGATGGCGTTCCAGATGCGCCGCCAGAAAACCGGCACCGATTTTATCCAGCATCATTTGCAAAAGGTGGCTGCGATTTCATGCGTGCTGCGTGAGGGCGATAACTTCAAGGTATGGTCTTTGGGCGGGCTTGACGATGACGAAGGCAGTATCATTCAGCGGTTTTTTGACGGCATCGACAAGTACACGCCGCAACTTGTGTCATGGAACGGCAGCGGCTTCGACTTGCCGGTGCTGCATTATCGCGGCCTGATACACGGTGTGCAGTGCGCGCGCTACTGGGATATGGGAGAAGACGATAAAGACTTCAAATGGAATAACTATATCAGCCGTTATCATTCCCGTCATATCGACCTGATGGATCTGCTCGCCATGTACGGTGGGCGCGCCAATGCACCGCTGGATGATCTGGCGAAACTGATCGGTTTCCCGGGAAAGCTCGGCATGGATGGCAGCAAAGTTTGGGAAGCCTACCAGCAGGGCAAGCTCAGCGAGATACGCAATTATTGTGAAACTGACGTGGTGAATACTTACCTTGTATACGCCCGTTTTCAATTGATGCGCGGCCAATATACCCGTGCGCGATACGAAAAGGAGTGCGAGCTGGTTCGCAGAACCTTGAGCAACTCAGACGAGCCGCACTGGGCAGAATATCTTGCCGCATGGCCAGCAGGCAAGGTGGCATCCGGACAGCCTTGAAATTCCGCATTTGTGCAATTCCTCTATCCCCGAACATGCAACGTTTCGGGGGCTAAGCCCCGATAAATATGACAACAAATACTCCAACGCCGAAAATGACGACAAACACGCCACCGAGGCCAGGCGTAACGATTGAATCGCTCGACCAGGAAGGTCGCGGCATAGCACATGTCGACGGTAAAGTAATTTTTATTGAGGGTGCTTTAACCGGCGAACTTGTCACCTATAACGCCTATCGCAAAAAGCCCAGCTACGAACTGGCCAAGCTGGAAAAAATTCTCAGGCCGTCATTCATGCGCGTGCAGCCCAAATGTGTCCATTTCGAACTGTGCGGCGGTTGTTCCATGCAGCATATTGACGCACGTGCCCAGGTTGCAGCCAAACAGCGCATACTCGAAGATAATCTGGAGCGCATAGGCAAGGTCAAGGCTGAAACGATCATGCCCCCAATCTATGGCGAGACCTGGGGTTACCGCCAGCGCGCGCGGCTGTCAGTCAGGCACGTTGTCAAGAAGGGCAAGACGCTGGTGGGTTTTCATGAGAAGAGCAGCCGTTACGTGGCCGACATGCAGCATTGTGAAATCCTGCCGCCGAAGATAGCCAAACTGCTGCCGCTATTGGCACAGATGAACGAAGGTCTGTCGATACGCGACGATCTGCCACAAATAGAGGTGGCTGTTGGCGAGCACGTGGACGTGCTGGTGTTGCGCATCATGAAAGCTCTGTCGCCTGCAGACGAAGTGGCTATCAGGCAGTTTGCAGATATCCACCAGGTGCAGTTCTGGCTGCAGACCAAGGGGCCGGAAACCGTAGTTCCGTTTTATCCGCTTGATGCACCGGCGCTAACTTACAGCCTGCCCGAGTTTGGTATCACCATGCCGTTTGCTCCTACCGATTTTACCCAGGTAAACAGTATCTTGAACCGGCTCATGATGAGCCGTGCGATGCGCATGCTTGCTCCTGCGCCGGGTGAGCGCATTGCCGATTTCTTCTGCGGGTTGGGCAACTTTACGCTGCCGATCGCACGCCGTGGCGCGCAGGTTGTAGGTATCGAAGGCAGTGCTTCGTTACTGAATCGGGCTGCCCAGAATGCAGAATACAATGGTTTGGAGGCTAACACTGAATTTAGCGTAATGAACCTGTTCGAGATGAATGAGGAGGCGCTGGCAAAGCTGGGATATTTCGACAAGATGCTGGTCGATCCGCCGCGCGACGGCGCGTTTGAACTGGTCAAGGCCCTGAGCGCAAATCTACCTCGGCGCATCGTGTATGTGTCGTGCAACCCCGCCACGCTGGCGCGCGATGCGGAGGTACTGGTGCATCAGAAGGGTTATGTGCTCAAGACAGCCGGAGTGATGAACATGTTTCCGCACACCTCACATGTAGAGTCCATCGCATTGTTCGAGAGACCGTAAAAAAAGGCGGCTTACGCCGCCTTTTTTACGATAAAACGTGCAGCATTAATCACGATCACCGGCAAATGCCATCAGCAGGCTCAGCAGGTTAATGAATATATTGTAGATATCCAGGTACAGCGTCAGGGTCGCCATCACATAGTTGGTCTGGCCACCGTGGATAATCTGGCTGATGTCATACAGAATGTAAGCCGAAAAAATCAGGATCGCAATGGCCGAAATGGTCAGTGACATAGCCGGAATGGCGAAGAAAATATTGGCCAGGGAAGCAACCACCAGCAGAATCAGACCGATGAACAGGAATTTGCCCATGAAGCCGAAATCTTTTTTGGTGACAGTGGCAACGGTCGCCAGGCTAAAGAAAATCAGTCCGGTTCCGCCTGCTGCCATTCCAACCAGCTGTGCGCCATTGCGCAGATGCAGGGCTTGTTGCAGTATCGGCCCCAAAAAGACTCCGGCAACAAAGGTAAAGCCCAGCAGCATCACGATACCCCATACGCTATTGCGCAGAGCCGTAACAGCGAACAACATCCCCATCATCAGGCCAAACATCAATAGCGGAGCCATGATGGGGTGTAGTGCCATAAATGAGAAGCTGACGGAGAGCCCGGCGAAAGCGCCGATGACGGTGGGAATCATCGTAAGCGCCAGCATCATGTAGGTGTTGCGCATTACCTTGCTTTGTTCCAGGGCAAGCGTGCCTGGTTGCGAGATAGTTTGATATTCCATTGTTTTTCTCCAGATGATGAATTGAATAACAGACATAAGAGTATCGAATGCCTGCAAAAGTTGCAATGATTCTGTTAATTGATCTGAAAAATATAAGAGTTACTTTAACTTGGTGGTGGATTTCTGTATCATGCGCGCTTCTTGGAGGTTTGGGTGAGTGGTTTAAACCAGCAGTCTTGAAAACTGCCGAACAGAAATGTTCCGTGAGTTCGAATCTCACAGCCTCCGCCAGAATACTGTCTAAGCCGTTTGACGGAGTTTATACCCCTGTTTATCTTTAACGATGCGGGGGTTTTTCTTTTTTTGGATGGTTTTTCTGTATACAGTAATCAGGTAACATGCCGTTCTGATGGATCGACTGGTTGTGGAGAGTCAGATCAGTGGCGATAATAAAACACAATGTTTGGTTTAGTTTGCGTTTTGGATTGGAGATGATTATGAGCAGGGAGTTCTTGACCAGGTTGTTATCCAAGGTTCTGATATTGCTCGCAATAGCGTTTTTCTTTTATGCAGCCTATCAGGGGGTAATGGGAGAAGGTGGGTCTACCAGTGTATTTACCGGTGTAGGAGTCCTGGTTCTGGTATTGGTGGGCAGTTATTTCATTGATAAACTTGCTCAAGCTTATTAGGCAAAAGTCTTGTTAGATTTTCGAATGAAATTCGAATTTTGGTTTGTTTAATGTGTACCGGTTTCGTTAAATAATTCTGGAGATAATATGTTAAAAATCATAGTATTGGTTATTTTTGCTCAGTTATTTATAGTGCCCTTGGCTCAGGCAAAAGATGTTTCTGTTCAGCAAGCCGGCTATAACAATGCGTTACAGAAAATGGAAAGAGCCGAGTCTGAATACAAGGCTGATGCTCAAGCCGCGGCCGACACAGAAAAACTCATCGAGAAGAAAAAGAAACAACTGGCCGAAGAGCAAAAAAAGGCGGAACTTTCCAGGAAAAACTATCTGGAAGCCAAGGAGAAATTAGATCAGGCTCAATCCGTATTGGATAAAGCCTGGAAAGAATAAGTTTTCTTTTATGGCAGATTGTGGAAAAAGACTGCAATGCGCAGCCTTTGATGTTCTGCAGGCACAGTCTTTTCTTAATATCCCAATGCACGAGCACCCTGATAGAACATAAAGCTGAGCAGCCACGCAAGTGCCAGTGACCAGACAATGGAAAACCAGGCAAAACCTGTACTATTAGACTCGTTGCGCAGGGTTGCGATGGTGGAGAGGCAGGGAGTATAGATCAGGGTAAATAGCATGAAGCTATACGCTTGCACCCAGTCCACTTGCTGCGCCAGCGCACCGCTCAAGGCCTGTCCGCTCAGTCCATAGATTACTGCGAGCGAGCCAATGACAATTTCCTTGGCAACAAAGCCGAATATAAGCGCGATCGTGAGATCCGGGGTGATTCCTACGGGCGCAAACAGAGGGTGCAACCATGTGCCCAGTATTCCCGCCCAAGTGTCGGCGCTGGCAGGGCGCGCAGATGGCGGCAGGTTGGTGAGCAACCATACCAGCACTACGCCAGCCACGATAAATTTGCTGGCACGCTGCAAAAATTGAAACACCTCGTGCCAGCCGCGCATCAACATCTGGCGTATGGTGGGAAAGCGATAGGGAGGAAGTTCCAGTACGAAGGGTTCGTTGTTCGGATAGTATCGTTTGAATAGAAGCGCGGTCAGAATGGCTGCGGCGAAGCTGAACAGATATAGGCTGAAGAGTACCAGAGGCGCAGCTTTAGGTGAAAATAGTGCTGCGGTAATGAAAACGAATACTTGCAGGCGTGCGGAACACAGCGAAAATGGAATGACCAGCATGGACAGCAGCCGCAGCGATCGCGAGCGCATCACGCGTGTACCCATCAGCGCCGGCACGTTGCAGCCGAATCCCATCAGCAGCATGACGAAGCTGCGACCATCCAGTCCCATCCTGGCCATTAGCGCGTCCATCAAAAATGCGGCGCGCGACAGGTAGCCTGTGTCTTCGACGATGGCCATGAACAAAAAGAACAGCACTATCAGCGGAACGAAAGCTGCAACTGTGGCGATACCATTGTAGACGCCATCAAGCATTAACCCTTGCAGTGCGGCTGGCAGATTGTGAAGCAGCGGACCGATAGCGGTTTCGCGCAGCCAGCCGAATAACTCATTTACTCCTACTTGCAGCGGTTGCCCAAACAGGAATATTGCCTGAAACAATAAATACATGATGCCGAAAAAAATTGGCAAACCCAGCCATGGGTGCAGCATGATACGGTCAAGTCGGGTAGTGAGGTTATCTGAGAGACGTGCCGGGATTTGTACAGTCTGTTGCAGGATGCGAGTCATTTCGCGTTCGATGTGTTCATCCTGTTCGAGCTGGCTGCGCACTGTTTCCGGCATGCCTGGCGTATTGAAGCGCAGTGCCTTGGTGATCGCCTGCAGGGCTTCAGGGTAGCCGTTGCCGTATTTTGCGCTGAGCAGAAATATTGGAATGCCGAGGCTTGCTGTCATTTTGGCGGCATCGATGGTAATGCCCAGTTTTTTGGCTTCGTCGGCCATGTTGAGCAGCACCATCATGTTCAGATTGAAGGTTTTGAGCTGCAAAATCAGGCTTAATTGGCGTTCAATTTGTGTTGCGTTAAGCACTACGAGAGCAAGATCCGGCACGTTTTCATGCAGGAAATGGCGCACCACCTGTTCATCCTCGGAAAATCCGTGCATATCGTAAATCCCCGGCAGGTCGATGATTTCAACTATTTCACCGCCGAGCAGAATTTTTCCGCTGAGTAACTCTACTGTAATACCGGGCCAGTTGCCCACCCGCGAGGCAGAACCGGTTAACCGGTTGAACAAGGTCGATTTGCCGGTATTGGGCATCCCCAGCAGCGCGATTCTTTTCATACTTGCACCATAATTTTTTCTGCTTCAGCTTTGCGCATCAAAATGTCGGTGGTGCCGATACGAACCTGCAAGGGGCCAGAAAAACGCGCTTTGCGTATCAGTTCAATTTGTTTGCCGGCACGAAAACCCATGGCAAGCAAGCGTTGATGCAGTGCGTCATCGGTATGGATGGAGACGATAGTGGCGATTTCGCCAGGGTTCATGCTGGATAGGGTCATAGAAGAGTCGGAAAGGTTCGCATTCACAATGAAGGGATTATTCCATAGCAGCCAGTCTTTTGTAAGGCAATCTCGATAAGTTTCGGTTAAAATACATTAATTTTTAAACGTGGCCATATCCATGACAAAAGGTACCATGATAAAAGGCAGCATCGTAGCAATAGTTACCCCGATGAATACGGACGGAAGTCTGGATATGGCAGCTTTTCGTGCGCTGATCGATTTTCATATCGAACAGCGCACGGATGCAATCGTGGTGGTGGGCACTTCGGGTGAGTCTCCCACGGTGAATGTGGATGAGCATGAAATGCTCATCCAGGTGGCGGTAGATCATGCAGCCAAACGCATTCCTGTCATTGCGGGTACCGGCGCGAATTCGACCAAAGAGGCCATTGAACTGGCGGCGTTTTCCAAGAAAGCCGGTGCAGATTGCTCGCTTAGCGTTGTTCCCTACTACAATAGACCTACGCAAGAAGGCTTGTATCAACACTTCAAGGTTATTGCCGAGGCGGTGGATATGCCGCATATTTTGTACAACGTGCCCGGCCGGACGGTAGCGGACATGAGTAACGACACCGTGTTGCGTCTGGCGCAGATTCCCAATATTGTGGGCATCAAGGATGCGACCGGAAACATCGGGCGCGGCAGCGATCTGTTGCTGCGCGCACCGAAAGATTTCGCGATCTATAGCGGCGACGATGCGAGTACTCTTGCTTTGATGTTACTGGGTGCGCACGGCGCGATATCAGTGACAGCCAACGTTGCGCCCGGGTTAATGCATGACATGTGTACCGCGGCATTAAATGGTGAGGTCGCGAAGGCACGTGAAATAAACTTCCGCTTGCTGGGATTGCACCTGGATCTTTTTGTAGAAGCCAATCCTATCCCGGTGAAATGGGCTATGGCACGCATGGGCAAGATACAGAACTGTCTGCGTTTGCCACTTACACCACTGGCTGCTGCATCGCAGCCGGCGGTGGAAAAGGCGATGCGGCTTGCAGGCGTAATTTAGCAAGGTGCCGTAATATGTTGGGGTGATGGGCAGGCGCCGCCGGGGTTTGAGACAACGTCGAACTTGCACATATACTTAAGATCATTTAAGCCGGTTTCAATCACAGCACTGCATAACTTTCAACTACCTGTTAATCAGCAGGCGTCTTTGAATTCTTTAGGAGCAGCATGAACGCATTAAATATTGTCTTCTCGATTTTCGTAATTGTCGCATTGGCTGCATGTAGTACCCCAAGCGGCGGTGAAGGTAAAAGTTTTGATTACAAGGCACCTCCAGTAAAGGCTCCGTCACTGGAGGTGCCTCCTGATCTGACCACCTTCAGCGGCGATGACAAGTACGCCATTCCGGGCGAAGGTGCGCCCGGGACGCGTTATTCCGAGTTCTCCAAGAGTGGCGCAAACCTCAAAGCCGACCAACCCAATAAAACCAGCAATGTATTGCCGCCCGTGAAAAATGTTCGTTTGGAGAGTGAAGGCACGCAGCGCTGGTTGGTGGTGAACGACACAGCGGAGAATATTTGGCCAGTGGTCAAGGAGTTCTGGCAAACGAATGGTTTTACTATCAAAATAGATAATCCGCAAGCGGGTATTATTGAAACAGACTGGGTAGAAAGCCGTGCAAAAATTCCGGTGGACCCGGGAAGAAAAGTCACGGGTAACGTTCCGGATGGTCTATATTCATCCGGCGAGCGCGACCAATATCACACTCGTTTGCAGCGCAGCAAGGATGGCAGCAGCACGGAAATCTATATTACGCATAATGGCATGCAACAGATAGCAGAGTGCGACGGTAATGGATATCGCTGGCTTCCAAGACCTGCTGATCCGGAGCCGGAAGCTACCATGCTGCAATTATTGATGTCCAAGCTTGGCGGTGGTTCCGGTGTGCTGGAAACTGCACAGAATTCGACAATTGTTCCCGTAACTGCCGGCACGGGTGCTGCGCCAAAGTTAAATAAGCTTGCCGATGGTAGCCAGAGTATTTTGTTGGGTGAACCGTTCGACAAGAGCTGGCGCAAGGTGGGGCTGGCTTTGGAGAAGGCCGGGATCGTGCCGACAGACAAGGACCGGAGTAAAGGCATGTATTTCTTGAGTGCGGGCAAAGATGATTCAAAGAGTAAGCACGCTGCAGATAAAGTGGCGCGCATTCAGGTTAATGTGCGCGAGATTAGTTCAGGTTGTGAAGTAGTGGTCAATACAGAAGCCGGGGTCAGTAACGCGGATACCCAAAAAATTGTCGATTCCCTGTATAAATCTTTAGTGCGCCTGTAGTACCGCCTTGGCGTCGTCGCTTCGTTTTGCTTCGCTCGGCAGCGGCAGTGAAGGCAATGCGCTGATCGTGCAGGTTGGACAGACTTGTGTGTTGATGGATTGTGGTTTTAACCTGACTGAATCCGTTGCCCGTTTAGCTCAACTGGGAATCAAGCCTGAATTGTTAAGCGGCATTGTGGTAACACATGAGCATGGTGACCACATTGCAGGCGTGGCTCGATTGGCAAGGAAGTATTCTCTCCACGTTTGGCTCACCCATGGCACGCTGCGCGCACAATTTAAAACACTGCGAGAGTTGCGTAATATAACGGAAATAAACCCACACAATTCTTTCGCTATCGGCGACGTGCTGGTGCAACCGTATCCGGTACCGCATGACGCAGCCGAGCCAGTGCAATATGTATTTGGCGACGGCGCAAAACGACTGGGGGTACTGACGGATGCGGGATGCTCGACTCCGCATATCGAACAGACTTTGAGCGGCTGTGCTGCACTAGTACTTGAGTGCAACCATGATGCCGGGTTGCTGGCTAAAGGAGATTATCCATATAGCCTGAAACAGCGTGTGGGTGGTCGTTTTGGCCATCTCAATAACGAGGATTCTGCGGCGCTATTGGCGCGACTGGATAATAGTCGATTGCAACATATAATCGCGGCGCATCTTAGCCGCAAAAACAATACCCCTGAACTGGCGGTGAGAGCCTTAAGCGAAGCACTGAGCTGCAGCGAAGAATGGATAGGCGTGGCAACGCAGGAACAAGGCTTTGCGTGGCGCGAGATTGTGTAGTTTGGGAACTTGGAACAATAAAAAAGCCGACTTGCGTCGGCTTTTTTATCGGCTAAAACTAAATTACTTTGCAGCAGGAGCAGTAGTAGTAGTAGTTGTAGTCGTAGTAACTGCTGAAGCAGCGTCAGCAGCAGGAGCGGATGCGGCGGCAGGGGCAGCAGCAGGAGCAGGGGCTTCAACAACTGGTGCAGGAGCTGGCTTGTTGCAAGCAGCCAAAGTCAAAGCCAACAGAGCAGCGATCAGAGCAGAACGTATCATAATTAAATCCTTTAGGAGAGGTTGCAAAAAATGTCTTAAAATCAATCTGTAATCCGTAATAGTATCGACTATTTCGAAAGACCCAGTATTTTAACCATTAATTTTAAAAAATCCAGTGCAAAATGTATTTTTTATTAAATTTTTTAAAGAGTGAAAGAGGAAGTTGAGGTACTGGGGTAAGAAGCTTTCCACATTTCAATGAAGCGCGACTTGATCAGGCGGGAGTATTCGCCATCATTTTGTGCCAAAATTCCTCGTGTAGTATCAAAATGGAAACGTCGCACATAATTGGATTCGTCTGCCACAGCAAATGGTTCAGTCAGGTGTTGCAGGTTTCTGGGAGTTTGATAAATGAACATGTTATGGCCGAATTGTCGCAATAAGGCCATCAGGCGCGGGCAGTATTGAGACATTGGGCGTGTATCATGCGCCAACAACTGCAGGCGGTTGTTGGGGTTGCCAAGCAGAAAGCTGCGCAGTATTTCAAAGCGCTCCTCACTGTTAAAACCGATGTTTACATAGTCATTTTCAAAAATAAACAGACTATGTCGAGACAAGCCGCAAACTGTATCCAGGGCGGCAATATAATCAGCCAGGCTGGTTAAATTCGCATGTTGTAGCGTGTCATCGTTCAAGCTCAGACCCGCTTCTTATCATTGATCGGGATGATAAAGCCATCGGTATACCACTGATAAAGCAAGTCCATCGCTGCAGCAGGCAGGTTTGCAGTTGCATTGAGTTGCCTTGTATCTGCAAGGGTACGCAAGCTACGGTAGGTATCCTTGTCAACACAATGAGAGGTACCGTTGATAAACAAGGTGTCGCCGTGGCACAGAATTTGTGTTTTAAGGTCCAGCGAGATGCCTGCTTCATGTAGCGCCTGTTGAAAGCGTTTTCGGGTACAGGGTTTTTCCGGTGGATCAAAAAAAATATGTGGTTTAGGCTCGCTCAGGTAACAGCCAAGAAAGCCGGCAATATCAGGTTTTCCCCATTTAATCCGGTTAATCGCATGTTCCACTTGCCGCAGCATGTCAGCGCTGATTTCAGAGGGGTGGGTCTGAGTTTTGAGATCGGGATCGGCATACATACCATCCAGGCACAGATTATCCTGCAGATATACCAGAAATTGTTCACCCAGTTCCTGATAGGAGGGCGTGCGAAAGCCGATGGAATAAGTCATGCAATCATCCTCGGCTATACCATTGTGCGCGCAGTGCGGAGGTAGATAGAGCATATCGCCGGGCCCAAGTATCCATTCATGTTCTGCCTTGAAATTTTGTAAAATTCTTAATGGTGCATCTTCTATCAAGGTTCGGTCTTTTTGTTCGGAAATCTGCCAGCGCCGATGCCCCAGACCCTGAAGAAGGAATACGTCGTAGGAGTCGAAGTGCGGTCCAACTCCGCCCTCTTTGGGGGCATAACTCACCATCAGATCGTCGAGGCGGGTGTGCGGTATAAAATTAAAGCGCTCAAGCAACGCGGCTGCTTCCGGCAATATGTGGTTAACACCCTGCAGCAGCACAGTCCATTTGGTTTTACCCAATCCGGAAAAGTCTTCTTGTTCGAAAGGCCCCTGTTGCAGATGCCATTTTCCACGCTTGCGGGATACCAGGCGAGCCTGGGCCTCTTCGCTGCAGGCCATGGCTATTAGTTGCTGCGGGCCGAGCAGGCCTGTAAATCCGGGAACTGCAGAACGAATGAGCAGTGGCTTTTTCTGCCAGTAATCGCGCAGAAACTCTTTTACACTCAGACCTCCGAGCAAGGTAAGATGGTTTTTCATAAGCAGAATTATAGCCGATGCAATAAACGAAATTGTCTGCAATAATAAACTCGGCTAGAATGACTAACGGGAGAAGCTATGCAATTAAGTGCTGGAATGGATGCGCCGCAATTTCAACTTGCTGATGCAGATATGGAAATTTTTAGTCTTGCCGTTCAGCGTGAGAAAAAAAATATCGTTTTATATTTTTATCCAAAAGACGACACGCCGGGTTGTACTATTGAGGCCAATGAATTCAGCGCGCTTGATGATGATTTTGCGGCACTGGACACACTGGTAGTTGGTGTCAGCCGCGACGATTGTTTAAGCCATGCCTCCTTCCGCGATAAATACGGATTATCTGTGTTGCTGCTGGCGGATACCGAATCTGTTGTGTGTAAAAAATATGGCGTATTGTATGACAAAGAAGTGGATGGTCACAAAAAGGTCTCCATTCAACGCTCAACTTTTGTGATCGACAGATCCGGCAAGTTGCGTCACGCCCTGTATGCTGTCCATGCGCATGGTCATGCTGATGAAGTACTTAAATTAATAAAGGAAATGAAATGAAAATAGCCAAAGATACCGTAGTTTCACTCCGCTACGAGTTGATCGACTCGAGCGCCGGAGCGGTGCTGGAAAAGTCCAATGATCCCATAAGCTATGTTCATGGTGGCTATGACGGTATATTCCCAACGGTGGAAGAAGCCCTGCATGGTAAAAATGTTGGCGATAAAGTATCTGTCAAGATGGAACCGGATGATGCGTTTGGTGAATATGACCACGATTTGGTGCGTGTCGAATCACGCGAACTATTCCCCAAGGATATTGAAGTCGGTATGCAACTCGAAGGAGGTGCAGAAGATGACGAAGATGAAGACTATATGCTCTTCACGGTTGTTGAGGTTACTGACAAAGAAGTCACCGTTGACGGCAACCATCCATTGGCAGGCAAGACCTTGAATTTTAACGCTACTGTTACAGACGTGCGTGCTGCGACAAAGGAAGAACTGGATCACGGTCATGTCCACGGCTCTGGCGGTCATCAGCATTAATAAATGTAAAATTACCATTTGTGCCCGGTAAAGACAAATGCCCGCCAGCCGTTTGGTTGGTGGGCATTTTTTTAAATACTCATCTTTTGCTATCCTGGGAGACCACGATTATATTGAGACTGTGATCGCCGGCACGGATTTCTGTTTCGAGTAAGCTGGGAGCAGATAGATGCATTTAATCATTTTTTAGCCGGGTTTGTAGCAGTTTGGTCGAGATGGCTTAATTGTAAATTAATCAATTAATTATGTAACGAAATTGTAATTGCGCCAGATGTGAATATGACATAAAGTTGTAACTAAATAAGCATATTGCTATATGCGATGATGAACTTGAATGCTGGAAGTCAGTTTTATTCATGTCTTTCCCTTCTGACAGATAAAAAAACGGAGCAGTAGAATTTATGAATAGTACTTTGCTGAGATTGATGGCATTACTTATGGCAACTTTCTCGACCACTGTGTTTGCAGTTGAGGCAACAGGGACAGGAAGCACCAACCCGGGACCTTTGATTAGAGTATGGGCGGAAGTTTATTCCAAGCGTATACCCGACTCTGTAATTAAATATCAGGGTAGCAGTCCGGCTGATGGCATCAAGCGGCTGGTAAATAAGGAAGTAGATTTTAGTACTGTTGACATGCCCTTGGGAATGGACGATCTAAAAAAAAATGGGCTGATACAATTTCCTTTTGTGTTGGAAGCGGTCGCGCCGATCGTCAATCTGCCGAATGTATATCCTGGCCAGTTGAGGCTGGATGGAAAAACGCTGGGTGATATTTTTCTCGGCAACATAAAAAAATGGAATGACCCCGCAATAGTCGCACTTAATCCAAACATTCGACTACCGGATGCCAACATTATCATTATTCACCGCGAGACTCCGCCTGGTATCAGCACCATTATTGGAGATTACCTCGCCAAAACTCATCCCCAATGGAGAGAGTTAAAGGGAAATACCATGTCTGGCACCTGGCCTGCAAATACGATTGAGGTCAAGAATCCGCCCGAGAACCTTGAGATGATAAAAAAGACTTTGTATTCCATAGGCTACGGGCCGGTTGCATTGGCAATGAAAAACGGAATGGCATATGTCCAGATGAAGAACAAGGCTGGTAACTTCGTGAGCCCCAGCGATGAAAATGTAAGCGCCGCTGCTGAAAAGGCCACGTGGGATGAAAGCACCGGTTTTAACGTTGTTCTGTCAGACCAGCCAGGTGCCACCAGTTGGCCGATAACGAATGCTTCATTTGTTTTGATGCTCAAAACAAGTGTACATCCCGAGCGCAGCAGAGAAGTTTTGAAGTATTTTAAATATAGCCTTCGTTATGGCGGACTGAAGGCGGTCGAGCATGACTATATCGCTTTGCCTGCTTCTGTAGCTGCAGTGGTGCATTCAAGCTGGAAAAGCCTGGTCGATGACAAGGGTGAGCCGGTGCTGAAGGACTGATGCCTGAGCAGCTAAACTTTGTTTCCTATTTGCCTTTGCAATCATATAACACGAGAGAGATGAATTCATGAATATCAGTTTGCCTGGTCTATTAATGTTACTGGTGGTACTCTCTCCAGCCCCTGTATCTGCAGCCGAAGTAAGCGGTACGGGAAGCATGGTCGCGGGTCCCTTGATTAAAGTATGGGCCGAAGCTTTCACCCTGCATTCTCCAGGCTCTCTAGTCAAATATGTCGGCACCAGTCCTGCGGATGGTATCAAGCGACTTGCCAGCAAAGAGGTTGATTTTAGTAGCATTGACATGCCATTAGAAATGGCTGAGTTGAAAAATGATGGACTCGTGCAGTTTCCAGTTTCGCTGGGAGGGGTGGCGCCCGCAGTCAACTTGCCGAATGTTTATCCTGGCCAATTCAGGCTGGATGGGAATACGCTTGGAGAGATTTTTCTCGGTAATATCAAAAAATGGGATGACCCTGCAATTGTCGCATTGAACCCCGGTATTCGGCTGCCCGATGCCGAAATTATCATTGTTCACCGCAGTTCACCGCCCGGCCTTAGCACGATAATTGGCGATTATCTTGCCAAGACGAATCCCAAGTGGAAAGCCATAAAGGGTGATGGCATGGCCGGAAGTTGGCCGGCATCCGCAATAGAGGTTAACAGTCCGCCGGAGAATATTGCGATGATTAAAAAGACCCCCAATTCTATTGGCTATGCGCCGATTTCCCATATTATGAAGAACGGGATGGCCTACGTTCAGATGAAAAATAAGGCGGGTAATTTTGTCAGCCCCAGTGATGAAAATATCAGTGCAGCTGCGGAAAATGCCAACTGGGACGTGAGTAACGGTTTTGGTGTAGTTCTCACGGACCAGCCTGGCGCCTCAACTTGGCCTCTATCAATGGCTTCGTTCGCTTTAGTTCGGCAAGTGAGCGAGCATCCCGAACGCACCAGGGAAGTTTTGAAATATTTTAAATACAGTTTGCGCTATGGCGGGCTGAAGGCGATTCAGTATGACTATATTCCCTTGCCTGAATCAGTCAGAGCTAAAGTGAGCTCGAGTTGGAACGGCATAGTCGATGAAAAAGGTGTGCCAATACTTGGGGAATGATTTTAAGCGAACGAGTCCCACAGCGGTACAAATTTTTTAACAAGCTGACCGCATATCGTTGAGATAGCGTAAAGGCGAGTGAATTTCTTGAATGGAGGATTATAGAGTGATGAATATCAGCATGCTTAGAGTGGTAGCGTTATTTTTTTTGCTTGTTTTGCAAAGTGCAGCATTTGCAGCGGACATAACGGGTACGGGAAGTATGATTCCAGGGCCTTTGATTAAAGTATGGGCTGAAGCTTATTCCGTTCATTCTCCGACTTCGGCTATTAAGTATAAAGGCACTAACCCCGTAGACGGTATCAAAAGTCTTTTGAGCAAGGAGGCTGATTTTAGTAGCATTGATATGCCATTAAACATTTCCGACTTGAAAAAAAATGGATTAATGCAATTCCCGATTGCGTTAGGGATGATAATTCCTTTGGTCAATTTACCCAATATCTATACCGGACAACTCAAGCTGGATGCCAAAACTCTTGGGGATATTTTCCTTGGTAAGATTAAAAGGTGGAATGATCCGGCAATAACTGAGCTCAATCCAACGCTTCATCTGCCTGATGCCGATATTGTCGTCGTGCATCGTGCATCTCCTGCTGGTGTCATCACTGTAATAGGCGACTATCTTGCCAGGACACATCCTGAGTGGAAATCCATTAAGGGGGATGGAATGGCCGGAAGCTGGCCAGCAACCTCAATAGAAGTTCAAACCACCCGGGAAAATTTGGAGACTATTGAAAAGACCCAGTTTAGTATCGGCTACGGGCCGGTTAACCTGGCGGTGAAACGAGGATTGACGTACGTTCAACTGAAAAATAAGGCAGGTAATTTTGTGAGTCCGAGTGATATCAATGTCACCGCAGCTGCAATGAGTGCCAAATGGGATGAGAGTAATGGCTTCGATGTCAATTTGAATGACCAGTCTGGCGCTTCCAGTTGGCCTTTAACCATGACTTCATTCGTGCTAGTCAGAAAAGCAAGCGAACAATCTGATCGCACAAAGGAAATTTTGAAATATATAAAGTATTGTATACGAAACGGCGGGTTAACGGCTGTACAGAATGAGTATACTCCTTTGCCTGATTATGTATCAACGCTAGTACGGGCAAGTCTGGATAGTAAAATCAATGGTAAGGAAATGTAAGCTATTCGTTTCCACGTATTTGCTCAATCGCAGATCACGACAGCGCTATTTGCATGGCAACATAACTATTATTAACTGTCGTGCGGCTTGAGTTGGTTGCTGCAGCGTTCTCCGTGTGGTAATGTTTTGGGTGTCGACATGGGAGCGACGCCAGCGCGCTGGTGCAACAAAATAGTTATATAATTCAATTTATTAAGGGGTTAAAATGAAATTAATTGCAAGTATTTTTGCAACTACGGTCGTTCTGTCTGTCAGTATCGCATATGTCCCTGCAGCCCTCGCAGATGACGATATTGAACTTAAAATCATTCATATGGGTGATCTTCATGGACATCTGATTCCACGCCCAAATGTTCGCAGTGACAGCAATGGTCGCATGGTAGGTGGCGTGGCTAGAATGTACACGGAAATTAGCCGCATTCGCGGTGATGGCAAGAAGGCGTTGGTGATTAATACCGGTGATACCATTCAGGGCTCGGCTGAGGCACTGTATACAAGCGGACAGGCTTTGGTGGATGTCGTAAATATGTTCCCAATCGACGCGTTTGCTCCGGGTAACTGGGACTTTGTGTATGGCACTGAACGTTTCCGTGAATTGTTTGGCGGCATCAATGGCGCGGGCCCGACAGCTACGTGGACTGCTTTGTCCTCCAATTTGTATTATGACGGAGCTGCAAATCCCGCTTACGCGGCACTTGATGGTCAGCCGGTATTGCCGAAATATAAAATCATAATCAAGAATGGCGTCAAAGTCGGCATATTGGGATTTACCACAGACCGCGGCCCCCAAGTTGTGGGTACAGCCGTGACCAACGGTTTCCGTTTTTTGAAATCAACTCCGGGTAGTGCGGGTATTGTTGGTAGTGATGTTTCTGAAGTCGAGGCGGAATTGCAGGCGCGCATCGCAGAGTTGCGTCCGCAAGTTGATCTGTTGGTTGTTGCTTCCGAACTGGGCTTATCCAACAACATCATGCTGGCTGAGCGTAACTCCGGGATCGATGTGGTTCTGTCATCCGATATGCACGAAGAAACCCGCCAGCCAGTAGTGACCAGCACAGGTACCATTGTTGTGGAAGAGGGACAAGATGGCACCATGATCGGTGAACTGAAGTTCGAGTTCACGAAAGACAAAATAGGCAAGCTTGCAGTAAAAGAATGGAAATGGAAAGCGCATACTATCGACGATACTATCGTTGCAGACGCGGCACTTGCGAGCAAAGTAAGCGCGGTACGTGCACCATTCCTGAATAGCGACACTGCAAAGACCTACGTCAACCCGTTCAATGGTGCTCATCTTACTGGCCCGATTGACGAGGTTGTCGGTTATACCGATGTGCCCTTGCATCGCAACAACTACTCTGCAGAGAGCATGCCGGCAGTAGTGGAAGGTTCCGGACATGATTTCCTGACCGATGCGTTCCGTGCCGTCGGCATCCAGCGGTTTGGAGCGGATATGGACGCGAGCCTACGGCCGGCGAATGTGATCGGTGCGATACGTGGCTTCCGCTATGGCACGCACATCAAGATAGGTCCAATCAAGCGCGAAGACCTGTATCACTTTGTCGCAATTGGCCCGAAGATCGCTTGTGGAACCATTGAAGGCGGCAAGGTACTGAACCAGATGGAAACTGCAGCAGACGGCTCGCTCAACCCTGATCCGCGCCGCTGGACAGGAGGCTGGTTGTTTAACTTTAGCGGAGTGAAATCCGATTTTTATCCGATCAGCGGAGCTACTTATGATCCGCAAACCGGTGAGACTGTCGGGGCGTTGAATCGTTTCCGCAATCTCCAGATCCAGAACAAGGACGGCAACTGGAACGCATGGAGTGCAGCCAATAAATACACCTACTGTTCGTATTATTTCGATAATGATCCGTTCCTGATCAACCGGGTTGCTATTTCACCCATCTATCAACCGTCGATCCAGGTTATCAAGGACTCGAACGGCAATGCGATGGACGGTGTGGATGTGGTTATCGAGTATCTGAAGTCGTTGCCTGGCTCCACTGCAAACCCCGAGCTTAACCGCACCACCATCAAGGAGCCGCTACCAGCTTACTTGACCGGAAATCCTGAAATGCAGCCGTGGAGCGGTGTATTCTAGGCAACTGGAATAAAATCTTTTAATCAAGTAGTTGTATATTGAAACGGCGACCTGTGTGTCGCCGTTTTCCATTTGTGCGCCCGGCAGGGCGCACTTACTTGGAGGTGAAAGTCCTCTACTCGCCCGGCAAGGGGAAGAGTTAGCTGAACGGCAAGGGTGTCGTGGGTGACTGCGAATCTGGAGGAAGCCGAAGGCAAA
>Ga0315268_10000502_pt1 | contig 45609 bp, 42 predicted proteins | sample C1_top_MG_FD_204535 | JGI IMG/M metagenome (GOLD analysis project Ga0315268, IMG submission 204535) | Sediment microbial communities from Yellowstone Lake, YNP, Wyoming, USA - C1_top | ecosystem: Environmental > Aquatic > Freshwater > Lake > Sediment | place: USA: Wyoming | collected 2017-08-01 | reverse complement strand
TTACCAAAGTCAGGAATTCTTCGTTTTGGCTTCGTGTAGAAAGCAAAGATTTACGGTTTTGGCAAAATTTGTTCACATAACGCCATGAAGGGCAATTTTTGTCAAGCGACTTTGGTAAAGCCATGTTTAAATATCGCCGAAGCGTTATTCGTCTCATGTTATAATTTATTTGCGGCATGGAAATGCCAATATCTTTATGGAGGATGCTCATGGAAATCACAACGAAGGAATTCAAACATTGTGTGATGCTCAATATAATAGGTCGAGTAGATAGCTCTACTGCCCAACAGTTTAGTAAAGCCATGGACAAGATCAATGAATCTGGCGTATATAAGATCGTGGTGGATATGAGCGGTCTTGAATATATGTCCAGCGCAGGCTTCCGCGCTTTGCTTGCCACGCAACGCAATTGCAAACGTTATAATCGCGGGGAAGTGGCGCTTGCCGCGGTGCCTGTTCGCATTCATGAAGCCCTTGAACTGGCGGGCTTTACAGAACTGTTCAAGACATTTGACGATCCGCTTGCGGCAGTTGGTCAGTTCTAATTTCAAGCCCCATTCCGGGCAGTTGTCTTTTTTTGTTAAGAAAACGCCTGAAAAATCAATTTTTCACCGCGAAGGCACAACCCTCATACTGGGGGCCTAGTCTCAAAGATTCGAAGAAAAAAACTTTGTGTCTTGGCGGTGATGTTTTCAGACCCTCTTTTCTTTAAGGAAGCCGCCTCTCCATGTTTATTTATAGAGGCGGTTTTAATTACACTCGATGCAAACTATTACATATCCTGCCAAATTTGAATCCCTCGATGAGATTCGTGAATTTGTCGCTGGCGTAGCTCGCGACGGCGGTTTTACCGACAAGGAGATTTATTCCGTCGAGCTTGCCGCCGATGAAGCCGCGTCCAATATTATTGAACACGCATATCAGGGCGTAACGGATGGTCAGATCGAACTTACCTGTGAAATGTGCGGCGCGGAATTTATCATTTCCATGCAAGATCATGGCAAGCCTTTCGATTTCACAAAGGTAAAAAAGCCAGACTTAAAAGCCGACCTCTCTGAAAGACAGATCGGCGGCTTGGGCATATACCTCATGCAAAAGCTGATGGATGAAGTTAAGTACTGTTCATCCGGCGCGGGCAACCTGCTCACAATGATCAAACGAAAAGGATAAACGGCATGACTGCCGCACCCCGCGTGAAGCGCCCCGAAGTATGGGATTGGCATCAACTCGCCGACCTTGAAGAACAACTTGTTAATACCACATCGCTGGCCGCGCAACGCGAGCGCATCATATCAACCGCCAGGCGACTCATCAAAGGTAAGGTTGACGTATGGTTGCATGAGAATTTACTCCGCCTTCCAAATTGGAACGCAAAACGACTCTTTCCCACGCAGCCTCCATTGGATGGAATGCGCCGCGCGATCAAAAGCGGACATTCATATATTCAGAATAGGAATATAAAAACCGCTTCACGCGGGACCTATGCCGCGATCCCGCTCGAAGACCATGGATTCACCTTTGGAGCGTTTCAAGTCACGCGGCACAAGGGACCTGGATTCAGCCCCGAAGAACTGGGACTGCTCAATGGGCTGGCGCGCATCGTCTCTATCGGCTTGTACGCGGCTCATCGTGTGGAAGTCGAACGTTTTCGGTTGGGGCAAATCAATCTCGTTCGTGAAGTCAGCGCGCAGATCGCTCTGTTTCTTAACATTGATGAACTTGCCGCGCGGGTTACCGAACTGATCCAAAAGACATTCAACTATTATTATGTCGCCATTTTTACTCTGCGCCCCGACGCGCAGTCATTAAGATTCCGCTCCAGCGCCACCGCTCCGCGCAAAGGAAGAAAGAAAGCGTCCATTGCTCTTGAAGTCGAATTGGGACAGGGATTTATCGGCGAGGTCGCGCAAAAAGGTATTCAAATTACATGTGACGATGTGCAAGCCGATCCGCGTTTTCGATTTATTGACAGTCTGCCTGAAACGCGTTCGGAAGTGGTCTTGCCGTTAAAGATTGAAGACCGCATTCTGGGCGTACTGGACGTGCAAAGCGACCAGCTCAAAGCCTTTCATCCAAACGATCTTTTGATTCTCGGCGCGCTGGCAGATACCGTCGCGCGTGCAGTGGAAAGCGTGCGGGTTTACGGTAACTTGCACCGCCGCGCCGAACAATTGGATTTAATTGCCGAAGTAAGTAAGAGCGTCACGTCTACGCTTGAGTTGCCGCAATTAATGGCTGACGCGGCGCGGCTGATCCATGAACGCTTTGGTTATCCTTATGTGCAATTATTTACCGTTCATCCAAACCGCCGTTTGATCGAATACGAAGCCGGAAGCGGCAAACGCAGTTCAAAACTAACAGATTACAACCTTGATCTGGACGACCCGCAAGGCATCATTCCCTGGGTCGCGCGTGAAGGTCAAACGGCGCTTGTGAGAGATGTTTCGCTTGATCCGCGCTATCGCCCATCTCCGGTCTCGCCGAAAAATACTTGTTGTGAATTGACCGTTCCGCTTTTGTTTGATAATCAAGCGATCGGTATTTTGGATATTCAATCCGATGAAACAAATGCTTTTAATGACGATGATCGTCTGATGTTTGAAGCGGTGGCAGATACGATTGCATCCGCTATTCGTAATGCCGACCTATATCGTTCCGAACAATGGCGTCGTCAAATTGCTGATAGCTTGCGCGAAGTGGCGGGCTTGCTTTCTGCTCATGTTGGATTGGATCAGGTACTGCGCGCCATCATGACCGAATTGGATCGTAACCTCCCAATTGACATCTCTGCCATCTGGCTTTTGGAAGATGGCGATCTGCGTCTCGCCGCGGTGAATGGCATGGACCCGGTTGCATTGCAAAGCGCTTATCTTGCTTCTGAGCAGGCGTCTCTGGCAATTGCTTCTGCGTTGATGTCCAATGAGCCGGTCATTCGCAAACCCGATGATCCGCTCTGGCCCGCCGGTCTGGCGGGCGGCTTTGAAAATAATTATTCATCCATTGCCGCGCCGCTGATCGTAGCTGGACAACCTGTTGGTGTGATAATTTTGTCTCACCACACCGCGGGGCGTTATGGTCACGAAGCCCAGGCTATGACGACCACTTTTGCCAATTATGCCGCGGTTGCCATCGAAAATACCCGTCTATATGATACCGCGCAAGAACAGGCATATGCTTCCGCGGCTTTATTGCAAGTGGCGCAGGCTGTCGTCAGCTTGAGCGATCTCGATGAAATTCTCGGCTCGATCATCCGTATCATGCCGATCCTCGTGGGAGTCGAACGCATTGCATTATATCTATGGGATTGTGATTGTGAGATCTTTACCCCTTCACAGGAATATGGTCTGGCAGAAAAAGCCGAAGCCGCACTTTTGCATGAGTTTAAAGCTGGAACATTTCCATTGCTTGATTCGGCGCGCACTCAAAATCGTATGTTAACCCTGCCGCTGAAACCAAAGTCTACGCCTAAGACCTGGCTTAAGCTGACAGCTTCAACGGATGACGCCGAAAGCCATCTTGACTCTGCCAACCGTTTACTCATGGCTGTTCCAATTTCGATCAAGCAGGATATTTATGGAGTCATGCTTGTCGAAGAGGCTTTGCATGGACGCCGTTTCCGCGCGCGGCGCATCGAGATCATTAATGGCATCGCTCAACAAGCCGCTCTCGCCATTCAAAATGACCGTTTCCAAAAAGAGCAGGTTATGCGCGAACGGCTTGAAACCGAAGTCCAACTTGCGCGCCAAATCCAGCAGACATTTATTCCATCCAAACTGCCGCGTTTTCCCGCATGGCAACTTGCCGCGCGCTGGCGAACTGCCCGTCAGGTGGGCGGGGATTTTTATGATGTAATCGAATTGCCGAATCGCAAATTAGGATTGTTCATTGCGGATGTCGCTGATAAAGGCATGCCCGCGGCGCTTTTCATGGCGATCACGCGGACGCTTGTGCGTGCCGCCGTTATAGAGACCGAATCCCCCGCTTTAGCTTTGCGCCGCGTGAATGACTTGCTTCTGCCGGATACGCGTCAGGGAATGTTTGTCACCGCGATCTATGGCGTTTTGGATCTGGACAATGGCAAATTCACTTATGCCAATGCCGGGCATAATCCTCCGCTTTGGGTTTCGCGTGCCAGCTCAACGGTCCAGAAATTGACGCGCACCGGCATCGCCTTGGGGGTTATGGAACAGCCCAATATATCCGAAGAGACCATTCAACTTGCCGCCGGTGATTTCATCCTGTTTTATACCGATGGTTTGAGCGAGGCTTTTTCTGCCGATGATAAAATGTTTGGCGAGGCGCGCTTGATTGAGACTGTGCAATCCGCGCAGGTGAAACTTGTGGAAGATTTACTCGTAGCGGTGGAAGATCAGTTAAATGAATTTATCGGCGATACGCCGCTTGGCGATGACCTGACCATGCTTGCTGTTTTGCACACGCCATAAGTTTTTTGAAGCCGGGGATTTTACAAAGATTTTACAAGCCTGCCATACGCATATTACCTGTCTCTTATAAAATCGTCATAGTAACCTAAAAGGAGGCTTACCATGATGAAAATAAAGTCTGTCTTAAAGAAAGCGATTCTGTTTGTGTCGGCGGCGGTTTTGGTTCTGACTGCATTGCCCTTGACGAATGTCTATGCGGCTGGGAATTACGATCCCGCTGATCCGCCAAAGGATGGCCAACTTTCAAACGAGCGCCTTGAGAAAATCTGGGCGCGTGAGATGAAAATACATGAGCGCCTGGGGATGGTGTTCGACAATGATGCCGCGTTTGAAAGGGCGCAAAGACTGATTGACAGAGCCAGCGCGAACGGCAAGGATGTCTCTGCTGTGCAAGCCGCGCTGGATGCCTTCAAAGCATCGGTCAAGAATGCGCGTCCAACCTATGAAAGCCTGAAAGGGATTATCAATTCACATCAAGGTTTTGACGATGCAGGCAAGATGACCGATTCTGAAAAGGCGAAAGCCACTGTTAAAGAAATGGGCGACAAGCTCAAGGAAATTCGCTCTCTGATGGGCGGAACCGGTAAGGCTCTGCGCGAAGCAGTCAGGGCTTTCCGCGACGCCAATAAGCCTGCTACATCTGATAAACACGATTAGTTGATGATGGACTCTGGCGAATCCATTCGTCAGACTACGCGATAAAGACTTCGGAAATCCGCTTAAGATTTCCGAAGTCTGACTCAGATGTTTGCGCCACGTTTTGCAAAAAGGAAGTAGAATCGAGTCAATCTAAATTAATCAAAGTGAGGAACAATGAATACTTCCAAAGGTAAAAAAATCATTCAAACCGAAAAAGCTCCCAAGGCTATTGGACCATACTCGCAGGCGATTCGGATCGAGTCGCTTGTTTTTACAGCCGGTCAAATTGGTTTGAATCCCGCTACTGCCGAATTGGTTGATGGCGGCGTGGAGGAGCAAACCCGCCAGGTGTTGACCAATCTCCGCAATGTATTGGAAGCGGCAGGTTCAGGTTTGAACAATGTTGTGAAGACCACAGTGTTTCTAAAAGATATGGGCGACTTTCCCAAGATGAATGCCGTCTATGCTGAATTTTTTAGCGAAGCATATCCCGCCCGCAGTACTGTCGCTGTGGCGGCTCTCCCAAAAGGCGGGCTCGTAGAGATCGAAGCGATCGCTTTGTTGGTCACATCGCGCCGCGGTGATTGACCAGTATGACATCCGAACTGATCCTTCTGGTTGACGACGAACCATCCATCACACAGCTTGCGCGCATGTATCTTGAGCGTGAAGGTTTTCGCGTGGAGGATGCCGGCGATGGCGAATCCGCGCTTGAAGCGGTTGCAAAACAAAAACCCGCATTGATGGTTTTGGATGTCATGCTTCCCAAACTTGACGGTTTGGAAGTCTGCCGCAAATTACGTGCAGAGAAGAATCCAATCTTTATTTTGATGTTGACCGCGCGTGACGAAGATATTGACAAGATTCTCGGTCTCGAACTCGGCGCGGATGATTACCTGACCAAGCCGTTTAATCCGCGTGAACTTGTGGCGCGTGTCAAGGCGATTCTTCGCAGGGGCGAAGGGAAATCGTCAACGGGAACCAAGCCTATCCACCTCGGCGATCTGACCATTGACCCAGCCAGTCGTGAAGCGCGCATCGGCGCGCGGACTCTCGATTTGCGTACTCAGGAGTTTGATCTTCTTGTTACTTTAGCCGAACATCGCGGGTTGGTTCTTAGCCGCGAGCAATTGCTCCAATTGGCGTGGGGTTTTGATTTCTATGGTCAGACCCGCACAGTGGATGTACACATTGCCCATTTGCGTAAAAAACTCGAAGGCGGTTCTGTGGAAATTGAAACCGTGACCGGTGTCGGCTACAAACTCATTGTTTGATTCTAAAATGTTCTCGTCTCTGCGCGCGCGTCTCTGGTTTAGTTACGCCATATTAATATTGACCGCTCTCTTAATAGTGGCGGCGGTTCTTTTCATATACCTTATAAGAAATCCGATCTTATATCGTCGAGAGATTGGACGCCTTAGCGCGGTGGAAACGATTATCGCCAGTCGTGACGCGAGTCAGCTCGGTTCGGATTTTTCCCGCAGGCTTGAAAATGCCGCGCAGATATTTGATGTGCGTATCATACAGTTTTCACAAGACCGCATCATATTGGTGGATGCAAATCCGAACAATTTCCCGGAACTCGTATTTCCGCAATCGGCAAAATTATTGCGCGCTAATCCGGTGATCCGTGATGTAACTGGCAAAGCCTGGCTTTACACGTTAACACAATTGCCCGATCAAACCTGGCTTATGGTTGCCGCGCCGCGCCCCAAGGTTCCCATCTTTAGCTTTCTTACAGATGAATTCCTGCCGCCTTTTATTCAAGGCGGCGCGATCGCGTTATTGCTGTCGTTGATCGTGGCTTACTTTATCGCGCGCTGGATTGCCGATCCGCTTCAAGAAGTGGTGACAGCCGCGGCGAATATGCCGTCAGAGCAGATCAAGCCTGTCGTAGCGCGCGGTCCGCATGAGGTCCAGGATTTGACGCGGGCGTTTAATGCCATGTTGACGCGCGTACAGTCCAGTCAAAAGTCCCAGCGGGATTTTGTCGCGAATGTCTCACATGAATTAAAAACGCCGCTCACAGCTATTCAGGGATTCGCGCAGGCGTTGTTGGACGGCACAGCGGATACGCCCGAAGCGCGTGAGCAAGCCGCGCAAGTGATCTATGACGAGTCCGCGCGTATGCACCGTATGGCGCTGGATTTGCTCGATCTGGCGCGGCTGGATGCCGGTACCGCGGATTTGAAAATGTCGCCTTTGAACATGTCCGCTTTGTTGAATGCCATCGCAGAAAAATTTTTCCCGATGGCGAATAAAGCGGATGTGACGATTTCGGTAAATGCGCCTGCGGATTTGCCTGTTTTACTCGCGGACGGCGATCGGCTGTCGCAAGTCTTTACCAATCTTGTGGATAATGCCTTGAAGTTTACGCCTGCTGGCGGCGCGATCAAGTTGCAAGCTGAGATGGCGCGGGATAAAATGCAGGTGTCGGTAAACGATACGGGCAGAGGAATTTCCGCTTCTGCTTTGCCGCATGTGTTTGACCGTTTTTATCAAGCCGATATTTCGCGTTCAAAGGGCAAGAAATATGGAGCGGGTTTGGGGCTGGCAATAGCGCTGGAGATTGTGCAGGCTCATGGTGGTAGAATTAGCGTCCGCAGTCAGGAAGGTCATGGCGCAAATTTTGTCGTAAACCTGCCTTTGACGCAATCTGCCGCGACGACGATCATTCGAAAAAGGAAGTAATTAATTCGTAATGCGTATGCGCATTACGTAATTTGTCCCATGCCGCCAAAAGTTTCCATTATTGTCCCCTGTTATAATGAAGACGCGACCATACGTCATTTGTTGGATTCCATTCTTGTGCAAACATATCCGCGTGAACAAATGGAAGTAGTGATTGCAGATGGCATGTCTACGGATACTACCCGCGCAGTTATCACGGCTTTCCAGCAGGAACATCCCGATCTATTTATAAAAATTGTGGAGAATAAACTTCGCTTTATTCCTTGCGGTTTGAACCTTGCCATCAAAAACGCGAGCGGTGAAATGATCGTCCGTTTCGACGCTCATTCGGCGCCAATCCCTGAATATGTTGCGCGTTGTGTAGAGGCTCTTGAATCTGGCAAAGGCGCGAACGTAGGCGGCGTGTGGGAGATCAAACCCGGCGCGCAGACCTGGGTTGCAGAGTCAATTGCAATTGCCGCCGCGCATCCTCTAGGCGTGGGCGATGCGATGTATCGTCTCAACGCCAAAGCGGGCGCGGTGGATACCGTTCCGTTTGGTTCGTTCCGCCGTTCATTGATCGAAAAGATCGGCGCGTTCGATGAAACATTGTTAACAAATGAAGATTACGAGTTCAACGCACGTGTACGTCAATCGGGCGGAGTAGTGTGGCTGGAACCTTCCATCCGCTCGGTATATTTTGCCCGCGCCACATTTGGCGAGCTTGCCAGGCAATACTGGCGTTATGGTTTTTGGAAATGGCGCATGTTGGCGCGTTACCCATCCACACTGCGCTGGAGGCAGGCATTACCTCCGCTTTTTGTGGCGGTATTAATTGGGCTGGGCATGTTATCTATTTGGTTTGTTCTGGCAAGGATTTTTATTGCGGCGCAAATCACTCTTTATCTAACCGTCCTTGTTTTTGCCGGATTGCTCTCGGCAGTTAAGAAACAAAAATTCATTCTTATAGTTGGCTTGCCTCTTGCCATTGCTGCCATGCACATATCATGGGGCAGTGGATTTCTTTTGAGCATGATCACAAACCGGTTTACGAAACAAAATGGCTGATACCGTACGTCCTTCCCTGCGATTGCGTCAAAGCGAACAACGCATGATCCTTCTCGTTGGCGACATGATCGCGTCCATTGGCGCGATCTTTGGCGCGCTATATGTCTGGCGTGAATACAATCGTTATGTATTGCTGGTACAGGGGTTCACGGAAAAACAGATCAAGAACTTCCAGCTTAATATTCAAGTGCCGTTCTGGTTTTATCTGTTGCCGCTTATCTGGCTTCTCCTAATGGTGGAACTGTACGAACCCCATGCGGCGGCTTCCTGGCGGCGTACCTTGCGAGGGGTTGCCATTGCATTCTTTGTGGGAATCCTTGGATATTCTTTCATCTTTACATTTTATAAGGATCCGGATTCCCTGCCGCGTATCGGAGTAGGCGGATTCCTTATCATCGCCTCTCTCTTGACTTTGGGCTGGCGCGCGATCTATATCCGACTCTACACTTCATCCGGACTCATGCGCCGCGTATTTGTGATCGGCGCGGGAAAAGCCGGCGTTACGCTTGCTGAGGTCTATCGCGGCTTGCGTCCGCCTCCGTTTAGCATGGTCGGTTTTATTGACGACGATGTTAATAAAATCGGTAAAAGATACCACGGAGTCCGCGTACTGGGTCAAAGCAAGAATTTGCTCAAACTCATAGACGAATTTAGAATATCCAATCTTGTGATCGCGATAACTGACGAGATCAAAGGCGGCACCTTTCAAGCTATTCTGGATGCGCAGGAACGCGGCGTCGAAGTGACGCGTATGCCTATCATGTATGAAGAGATTACGGGACGTGTGCCAATTCACCACCTCGAATCGGATTGGATCATCCGCTCGTTCGTGGATCAAATACGCGTCAGCGGATTCTACGAATTGCTTAAACGCATCATGGATATTTTCGGCGGATTGACAGGATTGGTTGTTCTGGCAGTTGTCTATCCTTTCGCCGCGCTTGCAACTATTATTGACAGCGGTTTCCCCATCTTATATTCCCAGCCGCGCCTGGGTATGGGCGGGATGGTCTTTAAAGTATACAAATTTCGCACCATGTGTCAGGACGCGGAATCGAACGGCGAGGCGCGCATGGCAATGGAAAAAGATCCGCGCGTTACGCGCGTAGGCAGTTTCCTGCGCCGCACGCGTTTGGATGAACTGCCTCAATTTTGGACTGTCTTACGCGGCGAGATGAGTCTCGTCGGTCCGCGCGCAGAACGAGCCGAGTTGGTGGCTCAATTTCAAAAACAGATTCCGTTTTACCGTGCGCGTTTGTTGGTGAAACCCGGTCTCACCGGTTGGGCGCAGATCAATTATGGGTATGTAGCGGATGTCACTGAAACTGGCGTGAAACTTGAATATGACCTCTATTACATTAAACATCGCACGATCAGCTTGGATTTTCAAATCGTTTTGCGGACAATTGGCACGGTATTAAGAGCGGCAGGAAGGTAAAGATGAAATATTTAGTGACCGGTGGAGCCGGTTTTATTGGGTCTCACATTGTCAGCGCTTTGCTGGAGCAGGGCGCGGATGTGCGCGTGCTGGATAACTTCAGCTCTGGCAGGCGCGAAAATCTTGAAGGTTTGCGCGGCAGGCTTGAGATCCATGAAGGAGACGTGCGTGACGCGCAGCAAGTAAAAGACGCGGTCAACGGCGTTGACGTCATCTTTCATGAAGCGGCATTCGTTTCGGTCCCGCAGTCAATGGATGAGCCGCAGAATTGTTTTGATATCAATATCACCGGCACATCTTTATTGTTTAATATAGCGCGCAAGGCTGGGGTGATGCGCGTAGTTGTGGCTTCAAGCGCGGCAGTATATGGCGATTCTACCGCCATGCCTTTGGCGGAAGAGACTCCGCTTCGACCGCTCTCGCCTTACGCCGTTTCCAAGCGCGTGGATGAAATGTACGCCGAGTTATTCACCGGCTCATTCGGCTTTGACGTGGTGGCATTGCGCTACTTCAATGTCTACGGTCCGCGCCAGAGACCCGACTCGCAATACGCCGCGGCGGTGCCGATTTTTATTCGGCGTTTGTTGGATAATCAACCGATCACCATTTTCGGCGATGGCGGTCAATCGCGTGACTTGATCAATGTGCATGATGTGGTACGCGCAAATTTAATCGCTTCCGAACATCCCGCCGCGCCCGGAAATATATTTAATATTTGTACCGGCATTGAAACTCGTTTGCTTGATTTGTTGGATGTACTTTATGAATTATTCCCAAACGCGCCCAAACCGATTTTCGCAGAGCCGCGCGCCGGTGATATTTATCGCTCTCTTGGCAATCCGCAAAAAGCCGTGGACTTGATCGGCTTCCGTGCTCAGGTTCGTCTCGCGGATGGTTTAAAGGAGACCGTTGAATGGATGCGGTGAAGCGTCCGCATTTTCGCAATCGCTTTGTATTGATCGGTGATCTGGCGCTAATCATTGTTTCAGTGTTGGGCAGTTTTGCGTTACGACTCGATGTCGCGCAGTTGCCGTTTTATTTCCCCGCCGCGTTGTTGATGTGCGCGGTGGCTTTGATCGTAAAAATCCCCGTTTACTATTTCTTTGGTTTATACCGCCGCTTGTGGATCTATGCCAGCACAAGCGAACTTCGTTTAATCACAGTCGCGGTGACAGTCGCGTCTGTGCTGACTTCGGGAATTATGTTGTTGCTCATTAGCGCGGGCTTTATCCTTCCCGGTATGCCGCGCTCCGCTTTGGGGATTGACTGGCTTTTATCGCTTGTGTTGATCGGCGGTTCCCGTTTCGCGTTACGTATTCTTTCCGAACAATTCGGAGCGCGTCCCAACGGAAAAGCGCGCAAGGTACTCATCATCGGCGCGGGCGACGCGGGCGCGCTGGTGGTGCGCGAATTACAAAAATCGTCACAACTTAATCTTTTGCCGATAGGTTTTCTCGATGACGACGCTGATAAGCAAAGGCATGAGATTAATGGAATTCCTGTCATTGGCGTTGTCAACGACCTGACCGATGTGCTTGACTCTCAGCCGGTTGACGAAGTGATTATTGCCATTCCATCCGCGCCAGGGCGTATCATCCGTTTGGTGACCGATGTCTGCCGATTACAAGGCATACCGTCGCGCACCATGCCGGGACTATATGAATTGATCGGCGGCAAAGTCAGCGTCAACCGTTTGCGTGAAGTGGATATTACCGACCTCCTGCGCCGCGAACCAGTGCGCGTCAACGATGAAGCAGTCGGCGCCGCGCTTGAAGGAAAACGGATTTTGGTCACCGGCGCGGGCGGTTCCATCGGCAGTGAACTCTGCCGTCAGATTGCGCGGCGTGGACCCGCCGAACTTGTTTTGCTTGGTCATGGCGAAAATAGCATTTATGAAATTTTCCTTGAACTGCGGGCAAGTTATCCTAACAGTTTATTTTTTCCCGTGATTGCCGATGTCCGCGATAGTATCCGGCTAAAATCCATTTTTCAAACTCATCAACCTCAGGTTGTTTTTCATACCGCCGCGCATAAACATGTCCCGTTGATGGAAGCGAATCCTGTTGAAGCCGTTACAAATAATGTCATCGGCACACGCAACATTACGCAAGCGTCTCTTGATTCCGGCGTTGAACGTTTTGTGCTGATCTCGACCGATAAGGCAGTGCGCCCTTCAAGTATTTATGGCGCTACAAAACGGCTTGCCGAAATGATAACGCTGGACGCAGCGCGCAATTCCAAGCGCGCCTTCACAGTTGTCCGCTTTGGAAATGTGCTTGGAAGCCGCGGCAGTATCATTCCCATTTTCAAACGACAGATCGCGCAAGGCGGTCCGATCACTATCACGCATCCCGATATGAATCGTTTTTTCATGACCATCCCTGAAGCGGTATATCTTGTCCTGCAAGCCGCGTCCATGGAAAGCGGCGGCGAAGTTTTTGTGCTGAACATGGGACAGCCGGTGCGGATTCTTGATCTCGCTGAAGACCTGATTCGACTCTCCGGTCTTGAACCGGCACGCGATATCGAAATTATTTTTACCGGCATTCGCCGCGGCGAAAAATTAACCGAGGAACTTTGGGAAGCGGGTACGCCGCTTGTTAAGACTCTTCATCCGGATATTTTCCGCCTCGATCAGGACGCTTCGCCCTCAACCCTCAATTTGCTCCAAGCCATCGACTCTCTCTCCGCTTCAACCGATCCCGATGTGATCGCGAAACTCCTCGATGAAATCATCCCCGGTTCAACCATCCGCGAATCCCCGCGTCTTGATCTTACTTCGGTGATATAAAATGTCCGAAGTCTCTCTTGCTGAATGGCTTTCATTTCTCAAAAAACAATCGGATGTTCATCTTTTGCAAATGGGGGAATGGGGAGAACTAAAGATGGGTTTTGGATGGAAACCGGTGCGCCTCATCCTGGACGACGGGACTGGCGCGCAGATCCTGTTCCGCCGCCTGCCTTTCGGCTTGACTCTAGGCTACATGCCGAAACCAGTGATGAGTAACAAGTTGCAAGAAACAAGAAACGAGTTTTGGAATGAGGTGGATTCTGTTTGCAAAAAGAACAAAGCCATCTTCTTAAAAATCGAACCCGATATTTGGGATGATAATTTCATTCTTCATAATTCATCCTTCATCCTTAGTAAGTACAACATCCAACCTCCTCGAACCATTGTGATTGATATTAAAAATACCGAAGAAGCCATTCTCGCGCGCATGAAACAAAAATGTCGTTACAACATCCGCCTTGCCGAAAAAAAAGGTGTGACCGTTCACGTCTGGGATGACATCACAGGTTTTCACGGCATGATGCAAGTCACCGGCGGACGCGACGGCTTCGGAGTCCACTTGCTGGATTATTATCGCCGCGCGTATGAATTGTTTCATCCAATCGGCGCATGTGAATTGCTCGCCGCGGAATTTGAAGGCAAGCCTTTAGCCGCGCTCATGGTCTTCGCGTATGGACGGCGCGCCTGGTATGTCTACGGCGCGTCGAATGACGAAGAGCGGAATCGTATGCCAACTTATCTCTTGCAATGGGAAGCTATCCGCTGGGCAAAAGCGCGCGGCTGTGAGGAATACGATTTGTGGGGCGTGCCTGATGAAAATGAATCGGTATTGGAAGTGGATTTTGAATCCCGTCATGATGGCTTGTGGGGAGTCTATCGCTTCAAGCGTGGCTTTGGCGGGGAAGTCAAACGCGCCGCGCAAGCGATGGATAGAGTCTACAATCCGTTGTTATATAAACTTTATCTCTGGCGCATGGCTGGACGTGAAGGCGGCTAATGCATATATTTAACGGTCAACCTTCTGAGTGGGATCAAATTATTTCGAGTTTGCCCGATCCGCATTTCCTGCAAACGTGGGAATGGGCGCAGGTCAAGGCGAAGTATGGTTGGGAATCCATGCCGTTTATCTGGCAATCGGAAACTGGGAATCGGGAATTAATCGTCGCCGCGGCAATGATCTTGAAGCGGACTGTCTCTTTCCGTGGAATGTTCAAGCTGAATGTTTTGTATATTCCAAAAGGTCCGTTAATGGATTGGACAGATACATTACTCGTTGCGCGTGTTCTGGATGACTTACAGGCTTTCGCCAAAAAAGATAAAGCCATCTTCTTGAAAATTGATCCGGATGTGACGCTGGGAACTGGAATCCCTGGAAGCGAAGACTCACGCGAAGATAACGGCGGACAGGCTGTGAGGTCCGAGTTGAAGCGCAGGGGTTGGTCAGATTCATCGGAGCAGATTCAGTTCCGTAATACGGTCATCATTGATTTATCCGCAACTGAAGAAGAAATGCTGGCGCGCATGAAACAGAAGACGCGCTATAACATTCGTCTTGCAGAAAAAAAAGGCGTGACGGTGCGCGCCGGATCTGTAAATGATTTGTCTATGCTTTACAAAATGTACGCGGAAACTTCTGTGCGCGATGGTTTCGTCATTCGCGATGAAGAATATTATCAAACTGTTTGGAAGATATTTATGCAATCGTTACACGGTCAACCATCTGCTCAACCTTTAATCGCCGAAGTAAACGATGAACCGGTTGCCGCGATCTTTTTGTTTTCATTTGCAAGGCGCGCTTACTATGTGTATGGAATGTCGCGCGGCGCGCATCGCGAGAAAATGCCAACTTATCTTTTGCAATGGGAAGCCATGAAGCGCGCAAAGACGGCGGGTTGTGTGACGTATGATCTGTGGGGCGCGCCGGATGAATTCAATGAAAGCGATTCGATGTGGGGCGTTTTTCGTTTCAAAGAAGGTTTGGGCGGAGGCGTTGTCTGCACGCTTGGCGCGTATGATTACGCGCCGAATAAATTGCTGTATAAATTATACGCTGAAGTTATGCCGCGCCTTCTGGATGTGATGCGGTCACGCGGCAGGGAGCGCACTCAACAGGCTTTGGAGTAGAATCCACGAAGAGCACGAATTTTTTTATGGAGAAAAGTGGAGAATAAAAAAACTATGTCTAAAATATCTCGTCTGAATTTTGCTCATTTGCCTACGCCGGTCGAAGCGATGGATCGGCTGTCCGAAGAATTGAACGGTCCAAAATTGCTCATCAAACGCGACGATCAAACGGGACTCGCGACCGGCGGGAACAAGGCGCGCAAACTGGAATTTCTCGTGGCAGAAGCCCGCGATCAACACGCGGACATGCTTATTTCCGCGGGCGCGTTACAGTCCAATCATTGCCGTCAGACAGCCGCGGCGGCGGCGCGTTTTGGGTTGGATTGTACGCTGGTTCTTTTTGGCGATCCGCCTGAACATCCAAGCGCGAACCTGTTGTTGGATAAATTGTTCGGCGCGCAGATCGTTTACACGGACCGCGCTCATCGAGATGAAATGTTGCAGCAAACGTATGAAGACGCAAAGAAACAAGGACGTGTGCCTTATCTTGTGCCGTATGGCGGATCCAGTCCCACCGGCGCGCTGGGATATGCCTTCGCGATGGAAGAATTGGCGGCGCAAAATACCGGCGCGGATTGGGTGGTATTTGCGTCGTCGTCAGGCGGGACACATGCCGGCATGGTGTTAGGCGCGCGCATATTTGGATTTAAAGGCAGATTATTGGGAATTAGCATTGACGAGCCGCAGCGCCATTTGCAGGAACATGTCGCGAGGCTGGCTTCTGACGCTTCGGAAAAATTCGGCAAGCGGATTTTATTCGTGGCGGACGAGGTGATGGTCAATGCCAATTATTGCGAAGCAGGTTATGGCGTTCTGACAGAAACGGAGCGCGAAGCTGTCCATTTATTCGCGCGGATGGAAGGTCTGTTGCTTGATCCGGTGTATACCGGACGCGCCGCGGGCGGCATGATTGATTTAATCCGCAAGGGATTTTTCAAAAAAGAAGAGACCGTGTTATTCTGGCACACCGGCGGCGCGACCGCGTTGTTTGCAGAAAAGTATTCGCAGGATATTTTATAATCACGTCATTGCGAGCCGCCGTTTTTGTTTTTTGGCGGCGAAGCAATCTCCGTGTTGTTGAGGGGATTGTTTCTCGAAGACTTGCAATGACATTTGTTTCTAAGTTATAAGAAAAATGGCTGTCTGTTTTGGACAGCTATTTTTATTCCAAACAAGTGCGCGTGAGCGACGCGCCTGTGTCAAGTTCACAGCCATCTGGATTGATTCGCTCGCGCAACAAGTCGTCATATAAACGCGAAAGAGTCACCGCGCCGATGCCTTGTTCTTTAAGATAAGGAAAGGCTTGCATGCTTGAGTTGTAATCTTCTGTGCGAATGTGCATTTGCACGATGTCGCCGTTTTTGCCCGCGCGGATCGCGTTCATCACCAGCTCAGGCTTGCCGCCCCCACCAATGGAAAATAATACCGCCACCAATCCGCGCGCCTGGCATAAAGTATCCAGTGTGTAACTGATAACGTCATAAGTCGGGCGCACGAACTTTACCTGATAGGGCGCGCCGAGGACTTCGGTCAACGCGTTATTCCATTTATCGAAATCTTCGAGCGCGGTCTCGGGCGTTATCACGCTGAGATTGACATGGTCAAAGGTGTGATAACCGATCTCGTGACCTTTTTTAACCAGCCGCTTCCAAATACCTTTATCCTGCCGGTCCAGGTCGAGCAATTTCGCGCCGACAGGAAAAAACGTCACATGGAAATCGGGGAACTCGTCGAGCAAAACTTCAAGGTCTTGCATCCGATTGAGCAGATAACAATCGTCATAAGTAAAAGCCATATAACGATGTTTGCGGCTTCCGTTATAGATTAATGGCGCGGTGAATTTGTTTTCCTGTCGCGTTGGGATGAAGCGCGCGCCCGCCAGTCCAAGTAATGCCGCGCCGCCAAGTTTTAGAAAATCACGTCTCGACAACTTCATTTATTTTTCCACCATTTACTGCCAAGCGTAAAGAAAGCGATTCCCACCCACGCGGCGTTTAATCCCACAGACGGATATGCCTTTAAATATAAAGTGTTGATGATCAGAAACGCGCCTGCAAAAAGGTTGATGCCTTGATAGATGACCGAATCGCCTTCAACCTTTTTTGCGGATACCAATCCGTATGCGATCAGGTAAAGGATCGTGCCAGCCCAGCCTAGAATATCAATAATGGTTTTTTCCATAAGTCTCTCTTGTTGGGATTTTTGAAATTCAGAACCTAAAGGTTTCCTTAAAAACTTTAGAGGCTGTTTAATAAGTCTGTTTTTTTGACCACAAAGGCACGAAGTCTCAAAGATTCAAAGGGAAAAACTTTGTGGCTTTGTGTCTTGGTGGCTTAGTGGTAGGGTTTTCAAACAGCATCTTAGGTTCTCTCATGAAATTTTATTCTGTGAATTTTCCCGAGATCACAAAAACCTCATTTTGATTAAAGCGTCTTTCGCGTATGTCAACTTTATATCTGCCATTATTCAAAAATATCACAAGTTGAAGATTTGGAGGCACATTTCTTTCGATAGCTGAAAATTTTCTTACATTGCCGATCTGCGTTAAATATTGCGCGCCGAGTTTGGCGGCGTATACATCCCCGCCATTTGTGCAATAGACCAAAAATTTATCGTTGGGTCCAATGGCGTATGCTCCGTGTGCGACGGGACCAAGCCGGTATTCCAACTTATCGGTTGAACGCGAAATATTCAGGTAATCGCCTTTTGCTGTGCTTTCAACATTAACGGTCACGGTTGTAGGAATCGGAGTCGGCGTGAATGTGCCGATCACTACATAGGGAATTGTCGCGGTCGCAGGCGGCAAGGTAGGCAGATATGGAAGCGTCACTTGTTTGGTAGGCATGATGAGCGAAAACGGCGTACTCGTTTCGATCACCGCAACCGGAGTAGCCAGCGCGGCAAAAAACGTGCAAGCAATTAAAATCCCTGACGCCGCGAATAATAAAACTCGTAATAAATTTTTCATATTAGCCGCAATTGTACTATGGGCGCGGCTAAAATTTTATCCTCACATCCACCGCCACCGCTTCGCTGCTCAACACGCGCAACGGATTAATTTCGATCTCTTCAATATCTTCGTGTTCCATGACCAGCCGCGATAACTTGACGAGGACATCTATGACCGATTCCTCGTCAACGGCTGGGATGCTGCGGAAGCCTTTCAGCTTTCTACCAGCCCACGTTTTGCGGATCATTTCCTGCGCTTCAACCTGATTCAGCGGAGCCAGAGCAAACGCCACATCCTTGAGTCCTTCCACTTCCACGCCGCCGGAGCCGAACATCATCAACGGACCAAACAGCGGATCGCGCACCGCGCCGACGATAACTTCCTGTCCCGGCGGAATCTGTCTTTGGATGTGGACTCCTTCGATGCGCGCCTCAGGTTTCACGGACTCGATATGCTTTATCATTTGCGCGTAGCCGCTCTGGACTGAAGATTGGTTTTTCAAATCTAACAACACGCCGCCGACATCGGATTTATGCAAAATATCCGGCGATGCGATTTTCATTACTACTGGAAAGCCAAGTTCTTTTGCGATGGACGCGGCTTCGTCCGCGTTACGCGCGAGTTTGATCGGCGCGGTTGGGATTCCATAGGCTTCAACCAGACCATTGACCGTTGACGACATCGTACCCGTAGGGTATTGACGACATCGTACCCGTAGGGTATTGACGACGGTATGGTCTGTGGTCTGTCGTCCATTGTCTGCAAGATATTCTGCGCGCCTTGCCAATATACTCAACGCCGACGCGGCGCGTTCGGGGAATGGATAGGTGACAATCTTTGCGGCATCGAATAATTTGCGCGCTTCATTGACAAGAGTCGATCCGGTCAATGCGATCACGACCGGCTTATTAAAATTACCAATTACCTCAATGACTTTTTTTGCCACATCCTCCGCCTTAAACATCGGCGGCGGCGGCAGGATGACCATCACGCCATGTACGTTGTCATCGCCAAGCAAAAGGTTCAGGCAAGTCGCATAAAGTTCCGGTGAAGCGGATGCCAGCATATCCACCGGATTATGGATTGCCGCGCTGGGGGGCAGGTTGGCAGATAAAGCTTTCAGGGTTGAGCCGCTTAGTTGGGCAAGATGCAAGCCATTCGTTTCGAGTGAATCGGCGGCGATCACGCCGGGTCCGCCGGCGTTGGTAAGAATCGCGAAGCCGCGCCCTTCGACTTCGCTCAGGGCGTATCGAGGCAATGGACAGGATTCCAACGCGCGCGCCCAGTCAAACATCTGCTCGGTGGTATCGGCGCGGAAAACGCCAGCCTTCGCGAATGCCGCATCGAACGCGGCGTCAGAGCCAGCCAATGCTCCGGTATGCGACGCGGCAGCTTTCTGTCCGGACTCGAAGCGCCCGACCTTCAATGCAATCACAGGTTTTATCCGGCTGACTTCGCTTGCAACTTTAACGAACTCGCGTCCGTTTGAAACGCTTTCCATGTAAAGTACGATGACGCGCGTATGCTCATCCGCCGCGACCACCGGAAGCATATCCGTTTCGTTGATGTCAGCCTGGTTGCCGAGACTGGCGAGCCGCGAGAAACCGAAACCCTGTGTGCGCGCCCAGTCAATGATCGCCCCGCAGAACGCGCCCGAATGGGAAATAAAGCCGATGCCGCCGGCGTTAGGCATGGGCGGCTGGACGAAGGTCGTGTCAAGCGGCAGGTGCGTATCGAGTGTGCCGATGCAGTTTGGTCCGAGAAAACGCAGGTCATGCGCGCGCGCAAATTCAAGACATTGTTTTTCAAGCGCCGCGCCTTCGGGACCGGCTTCGCGGAATCCCGCGGTGACCATGATGGCGGCTTTGACTCCGCGCCGCGCACACGCTTCAAGCGTTTCGAGCATGGCTGTTGCTGGGACGATCAAGACCGCCAGATCAAGCGGATCCGGGACTTGTGATAGATCGGTGTAAAGCGGATGACCGAATAGTTCGCCGTTTTTCTGGCTGACGAAATGGATCGCGCCGGTGTATCCGCTTTGCACAAGGTTGCGCGCCGCGCCGTAGCCAAGTTTTTCCGGTGACGTGGACGCGCCGATGATGACGACGCCTTTAGGGTTGAAGAATGTTTGGATGGTCATGTGGTTGTCAGTAATCAGTTTAGCAAAAACTTCCGATGTAGGGAATCATTTCACGCCTGCCATCGCCTGCGGATTTCCAGAAGATAAATTCTCTACCGTACAAAACCCATGCGGGACGCAGATAAACGCTGATGCCGCTGATAAAAAAAGAAAAAAATCTGCGTTTTCAGCGTGAATCAGCGTCCCATTTTTTTGATGTACGGTAGAGAAAAGATAAATTAAATTCCACGCCTTGCTTTGATCTTCTCCACAGCAGATTTGGCTTCTGCAAGACCGACGTTCGTTCTTTCGCGGTAGTACTTGATGGCTGTGATGATGTTATTTTCCTTCAAAGCCTCGATGACTTGCGGATCATCGGTCTCGTAAGCGTCCTCCACGAATGTGACGCCGAGGTGTTTATAAAGAAAATCCACCTGCGCTTCCAGCCTGATAACGCGCTGTCTGAGTAATGCAATTTCCTCTTGTTCAAAAGTTGACATGGTGCACCTCCATTTGTGATTGGGGATTGGGAATTGGTAGATCGGGAATTGGTAGATTGGTAGATTGGGAATTGGTAGATTGGGAAATTGTGCATTACGTACCTTCCGCCGCGCTCCTCACCTCTTTCAAAATTCCTTCCGTATCACATTTTGCCAATTCATCGAACAACCTCAGCACGGACTTGACCACCCCCGCATGTGGCGCAATCTTCCGCGCCTTGCGGAATGTCTCCACCGCCTCCGTAAGGGCGGATCGCGATCCGCCCCTACCATCATCGGTCTTCAATCGTAAATCGCAAATCAACAATCCACAAATCGAAAGCCCCTTCGCATCCAGCGCGGAATAATACTCCGCCGTCTTGGACAGGATCTCATCCGCCTGCGCGATGGCGCGCGTGAAGGCGTCGGCAGCCAGACCTGACAGGTCTTCGATGGAAACATGTTCTTCCGGACGATTTTTCGGGAGACCTGTCAGGTCTCTCATGCGTAGCAGGATGATTCCGTACAGGGCGCTGGCATTGTGATTGTTTTCTGGCACATCATATCCCAGCGCGGCTTCGATGGTGGCGCGGGCGTTGACCAAATCATTTTGGGAAAGGTAAGCTTGTGCTAATCCCCATCGCGCATTTAATTGCTCAACTGGAAAAGAAATTTCATCAGCAATTTGAATGGCTTGCAAATAATTTTCTTTGGCTTTTATATATTCTTTGAACTCCAAGAAAACTTGACCTGTATTTTGAAGGACTATAGATTCTCCTGCACGGTCACCTATAGCACTTTTTATTTCAAGTGCTTTTTCGTAATTTTTAAGGGCTTTATCGAAATCGCCTAAATCTGCATAGCTGCAACCAAGATTGCCCAATCGGATCGATTCATCACGTTTATGTCCAATCTCACGAGCAATTACCAATGCCTGCTCATTGAATTCGATGGCTTTATGTAAATCGCCTAAATTTGCGTAAGCAATCGCAAGATTACCGAGATCAGCCCCTTCACCTTGTCTATCTTTATTCTCGTGGTCTAGTTCAAGCGCTTGTTCAATATAATTAATTGCTTTACGTGTCTGTCCAATACTTAAGTACGCTTGACTAAGGCTGGTTAGGCTATAGCCCTTTAACCATTTATCACCAATACGTTCTTTTAATAACTCATGCATGTTTATCATCAAACGATAATGTCCCCACAAGAGCAGATATTCGCCATCAATTTCAGTCAATATGCTTGCAGCAGTATCATAATCATTTGCGGCACAGCGCAGGTCAAATTCTGCTAGCTGCGCGGCGAGGTCATCCAGTTTTTTCCATTCGGTGCGCGGCTTGCGGGCTTGGGCATAGTAACTAGCGGCGCGGTCAGTTAATCCAATTTGCGTGAAATCGTTTCGTTCTTTTCGCGGCGGTTGCATTCCCAAATTTCTATAAAGTTGTGCTTGTTCAGGATTATCGAAAGTGAGTTCATCACCTTTGGCTAAAAGGCTGAAAGCAAACTCCCGATCCACAGGATGTAAATAAAACCGTCCGCTCTCCTTGCGGGCGAAGTGCATATTCGCCAGCCGTTGCAGGATGGGCGCGCTGTCAATGGCTGGGAGGTGCGGGGCGAGCAGGTAGTCCACGGCGGCGGGAGTCACGGGTCGGTTATAGACCGCCAGCGCCTGCATCACCTTTTGCGCGTTCACGTCCAAACGGTTGAAGGCTTCGCCCACCAGCGCCTCCACCACGTTGACGGGCGTGGGCATAGCGAGCAGTTCTTCGAGCGTTGTATAACGGTCGGTGCGCAGCGCGGCGTACAGCGCCTCCAACGCGCGCGGCAGACCGAGCGTGCGCGTCACCGCCAGGTTTAGCAGGTCAGCCCCCGCGTTTTTGATTCCCACCAGATTCCCCTCGTCCATCAGGACAAAGGCTTCCTGCGCGGCTTCGGGCGGCAAGCCCGTATCCAACGGCAGCAGGCGCTGACGGGCAGGCTCGAACGCGTCCAGTTCCCGCGCGCTGACGCGGGTGGTGATGATGATCTTGACAGGATGGTGCGGCGCATGCAGGATGGCGCGCAGCGCCTCATCCAGTTCCGCGTCTTTGACCTGCCCCTTTTCCGCGTCTACCACGTTCTCGAAGTTATCCAGCAGGACGATGACCTGCTTCAACCCCTGGAACGCCGCCAGCAGTTGCACGGTCTTGGACTCGGTGGAAGTCTGCGGCTCGCGATACAACGCGGAAAGTTTCTCCGCGCTCGCGGCGGGCAGCAATTTGCACAAATCCTCGAACAGGTTGGCGTAGTTCACCTTGCGCGAACCCGCCTCGCTGAGATACACGATCCCGTCCACGTCCACCCTGCCGTGCTTCCGCTCGAAATCATCGGGCAGCCCGCCATTCTCCACGAACTTCAGCAAACGGCAGACCATCGCCGTCTTCCCCGCCCCGCCGCGTCCCACCACCGTCAAAACCCGCTGTGCTTCATTCTTCAAAAACAGGATGGCTTGCTCCGTCTCCATCAAACGATCCTGGAAATAATTCTGCGCCACTCCCGGCGGCTGGTTGATGAACTTGGATGACTGGAAACTGGCGACAGGCAACTGCGGCTTCCTCTCGCGCTCCAACCCGTTTTGGATATTCTGCTCCGTCTGCTTCTTCGCCGCCTCGGGATTCTCCGCAACTTTTTCCTGTGCCTCGATCTGTTTCTTCAAATCTTCTATGTCCGCCTGAATGCGCGGCTTATCTTCATCTTTTGCGCGGCGCAAGTCACGGTTGGCATCTTCAAGCCGGTGTTTCAATTCATCAAGTTTGCCCTCTTCAGAATTCAGGTAAGCAATATGCGTGCGAAGTTTTGCAATCCCTACATCGAATCCAGAAGTGAAATCAATATACTGGCGGCTTCCCAAACGGAATGGCAATTGTCCCGTTTTCTCAATCAACAGCGGCACAACTGGTTTTTTGTATTTCAGCGCCCATACCCATTCCTGCTTGCAGGTCGAGCCTTCGGCTGTACTATCAGGACTCAATGCAAACACCAGACATTTACAGTCGCGAATGGCTTTGGCAATTTGTTCATCCCAATCATCGCCCGGTTTCAGACGGTTTTTATCGAACCACGCGTCAATATGCGGATGTCCGCCTTCCAACTCGTTGAAAAGTTTGGCGGCGAAATCCAATCCGTCTGCAACTGAATAACTGATGAAACAATGATCGGTCATACTTTCCCTCGCTATCCGGATATGATTGGACTCAAACCAATTCCAAAAACCTGTCAACGTCAAGTCGCGCTTGTTTCAGAATGTGTGACAATGTTGAGCGTTTGACTGGGCGATGGGCGGGAACGGTAATTTTGAGCAACTCATTTCCAATCCGCTTTTGCAATCGAATGTGGCTTCCCCGTTGGCGAACCACTGTCCAGCCATCGCGTTGTAATGCCCTGATGATTTCCGTGTACGACAGGCTGGGAACCTTGCTCATACTTCAATTTCCAACGCTAAGTCTTTTTCGTTCATGATCCAGTCGTCTTCAACAGGCTCCAAATACAACTCTATGGCTTCCTGTATATTTTTCAATGACTCTTCTTTTGTCTCCCCTTCGCTGATACAGCCTGGCAAAGATGGCACATAAACGGTGTAACCGCCTTCATCGCTTTCTTCGAGAACGATTTTGAAACGCATGATAACTCTCCTTGCTTGAACTATACCTTTGATGCTCCAATTATACACTTGCCTCTCCCGATGCGCCGCTTCTTCTAGCGGCATCCGTCCGACCTTCTTTGGCATATCTGGGAATTCTTTTACTCATCATCTTCTTCCCTTTGCAAAATATCGTCAAAAGGCTTGAGCAATTCACCAGCTTGCTTGACATTCTTTTTGGGGACAAAAATTTGGATACGAGCCAATGGCATCGCATAGGACGAATATGAGACGGATTCTTCGATAAGCTCCACAGTAATCCCCTCGGCTTCCAAAAAGCTTTTAATGATGTCGGCTTCTGCGCGGCTGTTTGCCTCGCCGATTTTTTCGTATTTCATCCCGTCCATTTTATTATCCTTCCTGCCGATTGGGGCGACGTCATGCTGTGTACCTGTCCCTAATTATACCCACTATGTAAGAACAATCCTCAAATCTGACCGCCAACATAGCTCCACAGTAGCTCCCATCGAGCTCCCATCGGCTCCCATTGAGCTCCAATGTAGCTCCAATCGAGCTCCAATCGAGCTTCGATCAAGCTCCAATCGAGTTTCCTGCCACTTTCCCCAATGTACCACTTCATCCAACGGCATCCGTCCGCCCTTCTTCGGCGGCGCGGATATTTTTTCTTCTTCCAAAGCATATCCAAACGACAGCGCGATCCGCAAATGCCACTCCGCGGGGAAACCTAAAATCCGCGCGCCTTCTCCGCCTCATAAATGGACGCGGCTTGTCTCACATCGAACATCGTTTTCTTCAAGAACTCGGAGGTCTGGTATTTATTTGATCTCTTGCAGAAGTCCGTTTTTTTGCCACAAAGACACGAAGTCTCGAAGACTCAAAGGGAAAAACTTAGTGACTTAGTGTCTTGGTGACTTCGTGTTTTACAATAATTTACTTATGCAAGAAGTTTATTGCGCTATTTCACTTTCTTTGTGATAGCCCGTTCTTTCTTTTTCTCAAGCAGTGTGCGGACACGGGCGTGCTTTTCTCTTGTCAGCGGATAGAACCATGCCATCGCGACCGCGCTAAATAGGAGCAACGCGCCCAGAGGACCGATCAAAAAGCGAATGGCTTGTAATGCGGATGCGGACTGAGAAAACTGCGTTGCGCCGACCGGGGGAGATTGATATCCGAACCAGCCTAGCGTTTGCAGGGCGATAAAGATCGCCAGCGCCCCGGTCAATTTCCGCACAAAATTTTTGACGCCGTAGTAAATCCCTTCGCGGCGATGTCCTGTGCGTAGTTCATCCCATTCGATCACATCCGGAAAAATCGCGTCTGGCAAGACATGCGCTGTCGAAACGCTAATGCCTGCCATGACAGCCAACACCAGCAGGTAAGTGACTTGTCCCGGTTGAATGGAAAAGATCAGCATTTGAACGACTGCCCAAAACGCCATGCCGATGATATAGGCGCGTTGTTTTCCAAGTTTGCGCGCCAGCCAGACCCAAAACGGCAGGACAATAACCGATGTCACCAGCAGGCAGGCAAAGACGGCAGAGTTAAGCGGAAGACCAAGCGCCTTTTGAAGTAAGTCCCCTTTGGCAACCCAGTAAGCCAGAAAGAATGGCAGTACCAATGCAACCAGGTCGAAGGTGATCCAGTTGAGCATATAGAGGGCGGTCGCAAATCGGAAGGGGATATTTTCCCATGAAGTTTTCAGTGTCTGTAAAAATGGGATTTCAGGTTCGGCGGCATCAGCGGCATTGCCGCGTTCACGAACAACCGCAAAGATCACAAAAAATGGAATGACAGCCAGTCCGCCAAATAATGCTGAAACGATGAAGTATCCCTGTTGTTGAGTAGCGCCGCTTGCCAGAGCCGCATTCACGATGGCAGGAGCGGCAACTGCTGTTGCCAGTGAAGCCAGCAAATTAAAGAACATGCGATAGCCACTGAGACTGGTGCGCTCATCGTAATCAGGAGTCATCTCGGGAGTGAGCGCATAAAACGGAATGGAAACCAATGTCTGAAGCGTGTCACTCAGCATGAAAGTCAGGCAGACGGTGGCGGCAAGCAGGTATTGATTATGGAACGGCGGCGCCCACCAAAGAGCGACAAAGCTCAATCCAAATGGGATTGAAAAAAGTAGTAGGAAAGGACGACGACGCCCCCAACGTGAACGCACCCGGTCGCTGATTGTGCCCACAATCGGGTCATTGACTGCATCCCAGATAATGCCGATCAGCGCTGCAAAGGAAGCCAGGCGCGGCTCAAGCCCAACAACATCCGTGAGAAAGATGGCGTAAAAAACCTGACGGAGCGTACCGAAACTGGCAAGGCTCCAATCACCGGAGCCGTAAGCCAACTTTGTCCAAAACGAAAGATAACCCTGCTTGGTGGTCGTGGTCATGTTTTCTCCTTTGGCGTTACGATAATAAGTAGGCACAGCATGCTGTGCTTACAAAAAATTATTTTTTATAGCGCGTCATTCCATCCAGTAAATCCAACACCATTTCCTTCAAATCTCCTCGATTGGGAAGCGAGCCGATCAACCCGTACATCGGAGCCATCTTGCCGGGCAGACTGCCCCCGCCTCCAAGCAGGGACGAGGCTTTGTCCATCAAGCGCGTGACCCAGGCTTTAGGCAAAATCCGCACCAGGAAATTGGCGATCTTGATCAGCCATTCATTGGCGGTCTTCTCAAAGCTTGGTTTGCGGACGACATTCGCTGCATCAGTCAGATCGCTCAAAAATTCATCCACAATCTCAACATGGCCAAACTGCACGGTCATGTGCAAAGTAGGTGGGAACTGTTGACGGTCAAGATGCCAGTTGCGTTTTGTCAATTCGTCGGCGAGGGAATAAACATCCAGCCCTGAACCTGTCGAAGGGTCAGAGCCGATCGCAAATACGCTCATCTCCGGGTTGCTGAGGACTTTTATTCCGGGCGTGGCATTTACGCCTTCCTGCAAACGGCGCGTGGCTTTCATTACCCGCTCGGTCATTTCAAGATAACCAGATTCACCCAAATAATTCAACACTGCCCAGGCAGCTGCGATCGGAGCGCCAGGACGCGTACCGCCCATAGATGGCGAGGGATAAATTCCGCCGGGCCAATTGATCGAGACAAACATTTGATGGCGGCGCAGTTCTGCCGTCTTATATAAAATGACGGATGCGCCTTTTGCTGCATAAGCATACTTGTGCAGGTCCGCAGAAATTGAAGTGACACCCGGCACAGAAAAATCGAAGTCAGGCACAGGATAACCAAGTCTGCGGACGAAGGGCAGCATGAAACCGCCAACGCAGGCATCTGTGTGAAAGAGGATTCCATGTTCCTGGGCAATCGCCGCCAACTCGCGAATCGGGTCAATTACTCCATGCGGATACGCCGGGGCAGAGCCGATCATCAAGATGGTATTGGCTGTCACAGCTTTTCGGGCGGCTTCCACATCGGCGCGGTAATCAGCTCGAAGGGGAATGGAAACGATTTTCACATCAAAGTATTGCGCGGCTTTTTCAAAGGCAGGGTGTCCGCTGAGTGGCAGGATCATCTCCGGCTGTTTAATTTCCGGACGGTTTTTGCGCGCCCAATCACGGGCGGTCTTGACTGTCATCAAGAGAGATTCGGTGCCGCCGGATGTGACCGTCCCGGCAGTGTTGTTATCGCCGCCAAGGAGTGAAGCCGCCATCGAAGCGATCTCTGTTTCAAATTTTTGCAGAGATGGGAAGGCGGTTGGGTTCAATCCGTTTTCGGAGAAAAATAAAAGAGACGCTTCCTTCAGCAGATCATCCACGTCTTTACCGGCGTGATAGACCAGGCTGAAAGCGCGTCCCTTTTGCCATTGCACATCATGGTCGCGCGCGGCGCGCATGGTTGCAAGGACTTCGTCTTTTGATTTTCCAGTGGTGGGAAAGGGGAGTGTCATGCGAATAGTTTAACATGTTCTTCTTTATTTGGAAAAAATATAAACATATTCGCCTTGTTTACCATCTATCCCAATGCACCACTTCGTCCAGCGACATTCGTCCGCCCTTCTTTGGCGGCGCGGATATTTTTTCTTCTTCCAAAGCATATCCAAACGACAGCGCGATCCGCAAATGCCATTCCGCGGGGAAGCCTAAAATTCCGCGCGCCTTCTCCGCCTCATAAATGGACGCGGGACACGAGCCGACTCCCAACTCCCACGCCGCGAGTTGCATAAATGCCGCGGCTTGACCTGCGTCAAAAAGATATTGAAATTTCTCGTTTGGGTCAGGCGTGAGGATGGCAACGCACAAAGCCGCGCCGGCAATATGTCCCGCCCACTCTCCGCATTGCGACAAATCTTTCAATGTCTCTTTGTTTCGGATGGCAATGAACTGCCACGCCTGATTATTCTTCGATGATTGTGACCTGCGTCCCGCGTTGATAATGGCGTGAATCACATCATCAGGCAGGGACTTTTCTTGAAACTTTCTCACCGCGCGCTTTAATCGAATTGCTTCTGATATGTTCATGGTATTGATTTTACCATTTACAACAGACATCCAAATCTATTTGTAACTCACCTTACGCAGCTAGTCGTGATTCCCTGAGTGAAGCGAAGGGTCTCTACCCTGAAATCCGAGATTCTTGCTGCGCTCACATCGTCCCTGCACTTGCATGATCTGCCTGGCAAAGCAAACACAAAAGCCCGTCTCGATGAGAGACGGGCTTTTGTGTTTGCTAATCACTGCCTCACGCCGCGGCTGCCAGTCGGTGTGCAAGCAGTTATTTGGTAAGCGTCAGGGGGGTAAGCACAACCACTTGCCTGGGCATGTCGGGCGTTATCTGGATTTCACTATCTTCTTTCACAACGACCATATCTGGCGGCAGGATTTTCAAAAATCCGTCGAGGAGCGAAGTGGAACCATTAGATGGGATGTCATAGTGTGCGGGGACGATTGTATGGGCATGGATTTGTTGCAAGAATGGCATCATCTTATCCAGCGGAATAACATAATTATCAATGTTTACGATGATGAGGTCGGCATTATCAATGCCTGCCAGGACATCGGGATCGGTAACAGGTCCCGAATCCCCCAACTGCACGATTCTGGCTCCGTCAACCTCAAACACGAAGATGGTGTTGCTCTTCTTCGACGGGCCGGTTGGTGATCCTTCGTAGCCCTTATAGCCTGTTATTTTAACCATACCGATTTGGTAGTCCCCCGGAAATTTGATGACCTGCGGCGATCCTCCCACAGCGCCTGTTGCGTTATGGTCGGGATGAGTATGGCTGACCGTAACGGCATTGGCTTCCAGGTTTTTTGGAAGCGAGTCCATACCGGTCGGTTGTGTAAAGGCGCCATAGGGATCGCTGACGATGCGGGTACCGTCCGGGGCCATAACCAAGATGCATGAATTTCCGAGATATTGAATTGTTAACGGCCCAGAGTACGGCGTCACGGTTGCGACGGGTGTCTCGGTTGGAACAAGTGTATTGGTTGCAGTCGCGCTGGGCGCTGCAGTGGCGGTTGCACTGGGTACTGCAGTGGCAGTTGTAGCGGGCGTAGCTGCGCATCCCGTCAACAAGGCTGATAACAAAGAGAGCGCTAGAGTTAGGAAAGCGATTGACTTCATTTTGATGATTTCTCCATTCTAGAAAGGTTTGCGCATTGGACGGCAATGCCCAATGTGGACTCCAGTCAAGGGAAGACTTTATTTGAGTCATGGCTTTACCAAAGTCAGGAATTCTTCGTTTTGGCTTCGTGTAGAAAGCAAAGATTTACGGTTTTGGCAAAATTTGTTCACATAACGCCATGAAGGGCAATTTTTGTCAAGCGACTTTGGTAAAGCCATGTTATTTGAGTATACTTGGCCCTTTCAGTAAATGCATCCCTCTATAGTAGGGGATTTGGGGGAAAGTATAAGAAACGATACATACCTAAAGATTGCTTATCCATTTTTCACCCCAGCAACTGCTCTGGGCGAACGACATATTTTTTGATATTATGCAAGCATGGATATTGAAAATATTATCATTGCCCGACATTCGAAAGTGTTGGTGGAACTTATTGATTTATCCGGCGCGGCGGAACAAATCAAGTTTACGCTGGTGGAATCCAAGCAAGCCGATTTCAAGTCTGGTCTGCTCGACGAGAACACGCCTCTCGGTCGCGCCTTGATCGGTCATCAGGCTGGGGAAGTTGTCCCCTATAAAGTCGGGGATTTGAAGGAAGTGCATATTCTGTCGGTGGAGCGCGATGAAACTGTCGCCTCACCAGATGCGGCTGAGAAACGCCGAGAGACTGTCCGAAAGGCAGAGGCGCAATCGGAGATCATCAATCAGTTGAATTTTGCAACTGCCAGCGGCAGTAAATGGGGAGACTATGACGTGGATGTAGAAAAACTTATGGATCAGCGTCAAAAAAATGGAGAAGACGATAAGTCACATGATGCGTGACCGTCTGAATTTAACGCAAGTGTTTGAACGTAAAGATTGAATCAACACAAAAGCCCGCCTCTCATCGAGACGGGCTTTCTATTCTCTATTTTCCGCTCATTGCTTTTTCGCGGACTCGAAGCCTCTTCGCAATGCCTCATAATTTTTCGGCAGTAAATGTTGATGGCGCGTGGGCAAATGTGCCTTTAACGCCGCCTCAAGCGTTTCAAGCGTTACTTCGGGCAGAGCCGCCAGCAACGCGCCGACCGCGACCATATTGGTCAACTTCTTATCGCCGATCTGCTCGGCAATCTCATTCGCAGGCACAAAGATAACGGTGATGTCAGCGCGCTTCGCGCCGCGGTCTACCATGGATTGGTTCACGACCAACGTTCCGCCTGCCCGCATTTCAGGTTCATATTTATCAAATGAAGGCAGGTTCAACGCAATCGCTAACGGCGGATGCATAACCAAAGGCGAACCGATTTCATTATCTGCAATGACCACCGTGCAGTTCGCCGTACCGCCGCGCATTTCGGGACCGTAAGACGGAATCCATGTTACTTCCTTGCCCAAATCCATAGCCGCGTAAGCGATGACCTGACCTGCGAACAGCACACCTTGTCCGCCAAAACCTGAGATGATGATTTCTTTTTGCATAGTTCACTCCGTTCACGGTAGACTGGTATGTTAGTAAATTGGTAGATTGATAGCAGACCAATTTACCAATTCCCAATTTACCAACTTTATATCTTTACCTGCTTGATCGCTTCGCTAATCTTGAAATCGCCAAGCGCATACGCGGGTACCATGTGTTCTTCCACAAATTTCAACGCGTTGACCGGCGTCATGCCCCAATTTGTCGGGCAGGTGGAAAGTAATTCAACCATCGAAAAGCCAAGTCCGCGCGCTTGCGTTTCAAACGCCATGCGGATCGCCTTCTTTGCTAACCGAATATTCTTCGGATCATGCAAAGAACGGCGCACACAATAGCCTACCCCATCTAATGTAGAAAGCATCTCCGCCACGCGAATGGGATAACCTTGTGTCTCTACATCGCGCCCGTTCTGTGAAGATGTTGTCTTCATGCCGGGTAAAGTGGTCGGAGCCATTTGTCCGCCGGTCATGCCGAAGTTTGCGTTGTTGATAAAGATCACGGTGATATTTTCGCCGCGCGCCGCGGCATGTACAATTTCACCCATGCCGATCGAAGCCAGATCGCCGTCGCCTTGATAGGTAAATACGATTCGTTTGGGTAATACGCGCTTGATTCCTGTTGCCATCGCGGGCGCGCGTCCGTGCGGCGCTTCCACAAAATCGGTATCGAAATAGTTATACGCGAACACCGAACAACCCACAGGCGCCACGCCAATCGTACTCTCGATCACATCCATTTCTTCCAACACTTCCGCAATAAGACGATGAGCCACACCATGCGTACAACCCGGGCAATAGTGAGTGGGCATATCGGTAAAACCTTCGGGTCTATCGTAAACTAAATTTTCAGTTGCCATATATTATTTTCCTCGTCATTGCGAGACGATGTTCTTTCGTCGAAGCAATGACATTAGATGTTTGCCATTCTATCAAGCCACGCGTCACGCGGATTAATATCCAGACTCAACTTGCCTTTGGCGATACGATGAATCTCATCCAGGATTTCATCTGGGAACGGAACCACGCCGCCCATCCGTCCATAGAATTCGACCGGTACGCGCCCTTTCACCGCCAGTTGGACATCTGCCAACATTTGACCTGAGTTCATCTCTGTGACTAGGAACGCATCAACCCGCCCTGCAAGCTGATCAATCACTTCATGCGGAAACGGGCTGACAGTGATCGGTCTCAACAGACCCACCTTGATTCCTTGCTCACGCGCGATTCGCACAGCGGATAACGCCACGCGTCCCGCGGTCCCAAAGCCGACGATGACGAATTTGGCGTCATCGAGAAAATATTCTTTATAACGAACTTCGTTGGCTTCGATAGCTCTCAAGCGGCTTAACAAACGCAAATTCGTCTGCTCTTCTTTAATGGGATCAAGATAAATGGAAGTCAGAATACGGCGTTCGCGTTTGCCCATCTTACCGTCGGTTGCCCAATCCCAATTTGCGCGCTGGATCGGTTTCATTTCAGGCATTTGCACCGGTTCCATCAGTTGTCCCACACAGCCGTCTAGGATGACCATGCAAATTGCGCGGTATTTTTCCGCGAGGTCAAAGTAAAGCGCCATCAAGTCAACCGCTTCCTGCACAGAAGCTGGCGCGAGCACGATCGGTTGATAGTCGCCATGTCCGCCGCCGTGAACAGCCTGGTTGTAATCTCCCTGAGATGGCGCGATGTTGCCAAGACCTGGTCCGCCGCGCATTACATTGACCAATACCGCCGGTATTTCCGTGCCGGCAATATAAGAAAGCCCTTCCATCATCAGGCTTACGCCCGGGCTGGATGATGACGACATAACGCGCACACCCGCGCACGCCGCGCCATATACCATGTTGATCGCGCCGAGTTCCGACTCTGCTTGCACGAAAGCGCGTCCCAGTTCGGGCATGCGCCGCGAGAGGTATTCCAGGATTTCAGTTTGAGGAGTGATGGGGTAGCCGAAGTAAGCCTCAAGTCCCGCGCGAACGGCAGCTTCAGCAATCGCTTCGTTCCCTTTCCATAATTCTTTTGGCATTTGGTTATTTATCTCCGTTGGGTCACAGCGAACCGTTTAATGATTTTGACGAGAGATCATTTCGCTGTGCCCTTATATTTTATGCGGGTACAGGCATAGCCTTTGTCGTTTCACGATACACTGTAATTGCCGCGTCGGGACAAACCAACGCGCAAATAGCGCACCCCGTGCATCCGTCTTTGAACGTGTGCGCGGGGTGATAGCCTTTGGGAGTAAGATGCGACATGTCAAGCTCCATTACTTCTTGCGGACAGGCGCTGATACAGAGTTCACATCCTTTGCAATACAGATCGCTTACTTCGATCCAACCTTTTGCAGCCATTGAATCTCCTTTTGACAAAATTATCTTGTATTACCGATATTGAGTATATCCCATTTTTTTGAATGGGTTTGTTGGATTATGTCTCTTTGCAATGGTTGTTGCCAGTGTAAAGCGTCATACGGGAAAACGCCGAAGGTCATTACTTTTTATTCGTGAAAAATAAAACCGGATATTTCCTTTTATGCTCGTGGCGCTGACGCGGGCAATTTTGAAATTCAAGATGATTTCTTTCGCAAGTTGTTCAAAATGGCGCTGCCATCATTGAAGCCAAGCGGAAGAAAAACTTGCAGGGTAAAAACAAATGTATTTTCGAGCAAGGCAAACATGCCAAGCCAGAACCAGTTTCCGCGCCAGAGAGGCAGGATCACAAAAAAGATGACTGATAGCAAACTATTGAAAATAGGTCCACCCAGCGCGCGGCGAATGTGAATGGATGAGGACAGGACCGGCTCATCTTTTGGATAAATCGTCATGGCAAAAATGGCGAGAGCGCCAAAGACGATGCCTGTCATTGGATAACCAGTCCGTTGCGCGGCGTAAGCATGACCCAGAGTGTGGATGAATTCAAAGTCAAAGTGAAAAAGCATGGCGATGAATCCCATTAAGATTGAGTCGCCGAATGGAATGTGAATCCCATAAAAAGCGAACGCGGTAAATCCGATCCACAGGATGAACATCCCTGCGAATGTCAACGGAAGAACGTCAATTTGTAAGCCGAATAATTTACCGATGTGAATTGATTTTATGTGGGTGTGTTTCATTTCAGTTGAAGCCTTTCGATTGAAACGCGCCCTTATAATATCATCAAAATACAGCCTTCCTTTTACCGGTGGTACAATCCAATTTATGAGAAAGCAAATGCGTTCCCATTCGATTATCCTGATTTTGGCATTGGCTGTTTTCACGATATTATTTATCGGCATGTTGTCTGCATGTGCCGGAGGCGGGCGCAAGCAAACGGATAAACCGAATATCATCATCATTCTTACGGACGATCAGCCTATTCCAACTTTGCAATACATGCCCAACCTGCAAAAGGAAATCATAGCAAAAGGCATTAGCTTTTCCAATACCTATGTCACCACGCCTTTGTGTTGTCCGAGCCGATCCAGTATTCTCACCGGTTTATATGTCCACAATCACGGAGTCCGTTCGAATCGCGCGCCGTTGGGAGGCGCCACAGCTTTTAAAGATAATTCCACTTTGCCAGTCTGGTTACAAAGCGCGGGCTATCGCACTTCGTTGATCGGAAAATATCTCAATGGTTACGAAAGTTTACCTGAAGGATATATTCCGCCCGGCTGGAACGACTGGCATACTTTTGTTTCCAAAGATCCAAATACAGATTTTTATTATAACTATACTTTTAACGATAATGGCAAAGTAACCAAATATGGCAACGCGCCCGAAGATTACAGCACAGATATGCTTAGTAAAAAAGCCGTGGACTTTATCAAAAGCGCCGATGGTCCCTTTTTTCTCTATCTAAGTTTTTATGCGCCGCATCAGCCTTATATATCCGCAGACCGCCACAAAGACTTATTCAAAACCGACGCCGAATTCTCGCGCTATCGTCCCGAAAATTTTTTGGAAAAAGATATTTCCGATAAACCTGCATGGGTGCAGGAAATTGATCCGCAAGCCGCGGGTCAAGACCCGGCGTATATTGATAAAGTTTATCAACGCATATTACGCACAGTCATGGCTGTGGATGATTCGATCGGGCAGGTAGTCGCCGCGCTTGAAGATAAAGGCATCCGCGATAACACCGTTATCATCTATATGTCTGATAACGGCATGGCGCTTGGCGACAACCGGATTTTTGGGAAAGCCTGTCCGTATGACACATGTATTCATGTGCCGTTTGTTATTTCTTATGCGGATAAAATAACCGCCTCGCGCGTAGACCCGAACCAGATTCTCAACATTGACATTGCCCCAACTCTGGCTGATCTCGCCGGCATTCCAAACATTTCCCGTTTCGACGGACAGAGTTTCCTTCCGTTGTTGACTGATCCATCTTTTGCATGGCGCGATGGATTCCTAATTGAACAATATCAAGACGACGCGGATGAAGGCGGCATGACCGCGCTTGTGCCGAGCTATGTCGGCTTTCGCACAAAAGAATGGAAGTATGTCGAATACGAAACCGGCGAGCGCGAGTTATATAATCTGCTTGATGATCCGTTTGAAATGACCAATCTCGCCGCTCAATCCAAATACGAACAAACCATGCAAGACTTGTCTGCGCGCATACATGCCATCCGACCATAATAAAATGAAGACGATACAATCACGCGTTTTTCTGTCATTACTTTTTATCGGCGCCGTTTATTTTTTCCTCTTCGTGCCGGTCAATGCTCTCGGCGCGCGTGACCAAACCATGATCTCAATCTTTGCCCCCGATGAGTTCGCGCAATATTCCCATCCTATGCGTATGCTTGACCAGCCGGGAAATACGCTAAAACAATCCATCTATCGTTTTATTGCATACCAGCATTATTATTACGGCTATCCGTTTTATTTTTATTCGGCGGTTGCCGCGTTATTGCCTTTGAAACTTATCGGATTGGGCAGTACCGCGTACAATATACTGTTACTCAGGCAATTGGTCAGCGTTCTGCCGATGATCGCGGCGGTGATGCTGCTGGTTTACATGCAGACGAAATTCCAGTCATATCTTCGTTCGATTTCCCTGTTTATTTTTCTGTTGACTATTCCGGCGGTTTTCCAAAATGATACCTGGTGGCATCCCGAAAGCCTCGTTTTTCTTTTTATCGTTCTCACGTTTTACTTTCTATATAAAGATAATCTTTCTTTTGGAAAATACTTTTATCTCTCCGCCATTGCCTGTGGACTTGCCGTCGCGACCAAGTTAATTGGTCTATTCTTCTTCCTCGCCATTCCAGCATATATCGCGCTTGGATGGCGTCAGGGGCGAATCAGCTTGACAAACGCGATCAAATTTTCGGTCGCGTTTGTGGCGCTGATGGCGGTCACGTTCGCCGTCAGTAATCCATTCATCTTATTTGCATCCGAACGGGAAGCCGCGTTCAAAATCCAATCGCGTCAATCGGAATCCATGTCGGACGGATTTGTGTTGAGCTATGCCAAAGGTCCTGCCGCGTGGATTCCGCTTATCACTGAAAATTATGCCCAACCTTTATTCCTGTTGATTGGTTTTGTCGCTTTAGGAATTGGCGTTGCCAAAAAAGAGACGCGCCTATTAAGTTTGTTGATCGCGTTATGGGCGATTCCGTTCACGCTATATTTATTGTTTGCAATTGCGATCAAACCCAAACATTTTTTTATTCCCATTCTATTGCCGGTATTTTCAACTTTGCCTTTTCTATTTGACGCGTTATGTCCGCAATTTGTCACCCTGAGGAAGCGTTTTACACGACCGAAGGGTGACAAACAGGCAGGATATGAATTAGCAAAAATAATTATGTTTTTGACTATTACGGTTATTACACTAAGTCAATTCGTTTATAATTTCAACTTCGATGCGGAACATTATCTCGCCGAGTTGAACAAGGAAAAAGACAGTCAGGCGATTCAGTTTTATGAAAAGTTGAATGAGGTTGTTTTTGCAAAAATTCCTACGAACGACCATCTTGTGATCTTCCGCGATGTGCGAATGTATGTGGCGGATTCGCCGCGCTGGGAAATAAAATTTCGCTGGGGAACGCAGGATTACGCGGTCATTCAAAAAGCGGATGCGCTGGTCTTGTGGAAGCAAAGGCTGTATGATTACACACAGGCAGGCGCGGCAGAGCGCGCTTTAGATCAAACTGAATTTGCCGAAGCGGCGCGCTTTTATAATGACGCTTTGAACGATACTGTTACAGGGTATCATTTAATCTATCAAGATGATTTTGGAGTCGCATATATCAGCGCGGCTTTGTACGATCAGTATTTTAAGTGACAAATTTTTTTCGTCATCCCGAAGGACATCGGGACGATGTGAGCGTAGTCGAAGGACATTCTTATAAAACGCTTCGCTTTCGCTCAGCGCGGAGTAGCCTTAAGAAAAGTCTCAGGAATTTTTTTTTGGAGGAAACCATGACCGACGCTGTAATTGTGGATGCCATTCGTACGCCGATTGGCGCATTAGGCGGAATTCTCGCCTCTGTTCGTTCGGATGATTTAGCTGCGCTTGTTATCAAAGCCATTGTCGAACGCAATAAGCTGGACCCCGCGCTGGTGGAAGAAGTCTATTTTGGATGCGCGAATCAGGCTGGCGAAGATAATCGTAATGTAGCGCGCATGGCGGCGCTGTTGGCTGGCTTGCCTGTGGAAGTTGGCGGTGTGACCGTTAACCGTCTGTGCGCTTCCGGGCTGAACGCGATCAATCAAGCCGCGCGCGCCATCAAAGCCGGTGAAGGAGATGTGTACATCGCCGGTGGAGTCGAGTCCATGAGCCGCGCGCCGTATTCGCTTCCAAAAGCCGAAAGTGGATATTCGTTTGGAAACTTGACTGCGTATGACACCGCTCTCGGTTGGCGTTATCCAAATCCGAAAATGAAAGAAATATATGGCACAGATGCAATGGGCGAGACCGCCGAGAACATTGCCAAAGAACGTCCGCATTTGACGCGTGAGAAACAGGATGCGTTTGCCGTTCGTTCTCATCAACGCGCGATTGCCGCGATTGATTCGGGACGTTATGCCGAAGAAATTTTATCTGTGCCAATCCCGCAGAAAAAAGGCGAGCCGATTTTAGCCGCGACAGATGAACGTCCGCGGCGCGACACGACGATGGAATCGCTTGCGAAATTAAAACCGGCTTTTGCCAAAGAAGGCGGGACTGTGACCGCGGGCAATTCATCTGGATTAAATGACGGCGCATCCGCTTTATTGGTTATGAGCGCGGAGAAAGCCAAGTCGCTTGGATATAAACCTTTGGCGCGTATCGTGTCATCTGCCGCGGCTGGAGTTCCGCCGCGCGTGATGGGGCTTGGTCCCGTACCTGCCACAAAGAAAGCTCTCGAACGCGCGGGCTTGAAAATGAAAGATATTAATTTAGTCGAACTTAATGAAGCCTTTGCTGTACAATCTTTGGCAGTGATTGAAGACTTGGGAGTTGATCCTGAGATCGTGAATGTCAACGGCGGCGCGATTGCCATTGGACATCCGCTTGGTTGTTCCGGCGCGCGTCTAGTCACTACGCTTGTACATGAAATGAGATTGCGGGCAAAAAATGGTAAGCCCGTTAAATATGGTCTTGTGACTCTTTGTGTCGGCGTCGGTCAAGGCGAAGCGATGATTATCGAATACAACGGTTAAGGTAAGGAATCCAAAGTCTCCGACTTTGGTGCAAAATCAGGAGATTTTGCAGTCCACTTGCCAAGCCTTGAATTTGGAGGTATCTCTTGAAAACTTTACGTTTTATCCTTTTGAGTTTGCTCGTTCTGCTTTCAGCATGTAATACGCCTGCTGTTCCAACTGCGACTCAAACCGCGGTATCCGTTCATCCCACAATATTACCTGATACGCCCGCGCCGGCTGGAATCAAAGCTGCAATTGAGGAAGCTCCCACATTTACTGGCATACACATGCTTAACGAAAAGGACGGCTGGGCTGTCACCGAAACGCAAATCGTTCGCACGGATGACGGCGGCGTAACATGGTACAACGTCACGCCGCTGGGAATTGGCGAATTGGGATATGGCACAACCTCCGCTTTCATTGACCGCGACAATGCCTTTATTAACATCACCGATCCTGTTGACCCGATCAACGGTAATCTTTATCGCACTTCGGATGGCGGTTTAACATGGACTTCCAATCCCGTTCCATTTGGCAGAGGCGACTTGAGATTTCTTGATCCGGTCAACGGTTGGATGATGGCAGATCGCGGCGCGGGCGCGGGAAGTATGGGCGTTGCAATTTTCCAAACGACTGACGGCGGTAAATCATGGACTCAGACTTATACCAACGATCCCAATTATCCCGATGCAAAAGATTCTTTGCCGTTGGGCGGATTAAAAAATAATCTCACGCCAATCACCATGCAGATTGCGTGGGTGGGTGGCGTTACTTACGCGTCTGGCGTTGTCTATCTTTATCGGACGACTGACGCCGGTTATAACTGGTCGCTTGTCTCTTTGCCATTACCGAAGGACGCACAGAACCTGTCATTCAATGTGGATGATATGCAATTTGTCACAGAGATGGATGGGTTTCTCGTCCTGCGGATTAATGGCGATGCGACTCAACAAACCGTTTATGTAACACATGACGGCGGCGGGACATGGTCGCAGACTCCCACGCTTATTCCGCAAGGCGGCTCGGCGGATTTTTCATCAGCCGCGGAAGGAGTCATTTATAACGGCGACCAGTTTTACGTCACGCGTGACGCGGCGCAGACCTGGACCTCCGTCACGCCAAACATTGTCTTCGGCGATTCCTTTTCCAGCATGGACTTCGTCAATTCATCCACCGGCTGGGTGATTACAACGGATGCCAATAATCATCGTTCGCTTTATAGGACATCCGATGGCGGCACTACATGGTTTCCGCTTGTTCCTTGATGTATTTACAGGCAGGTTGATATGCCAAAGCAAAAATTCTACGTCGTTTGGAAAGGGCGCAAGACCGGCGTCTTCGACACATGGGCGGAATGTGAAGCGCAGGTTAAGGGATTCATGGACGCAGAATATAAAGCTTTTGAAAGCCGCGCGGAAGCCAAGTCTGCATTTGCCGCGCATTATGCTGATTTCAAAGGAAAGCCTGCCTCGGCGGGAAAATGGAAACATGCCAGCGTACAACCTAAACTTCCATCTATTTGCGTGGACGCGGCTTGCGACGGCGCGCCCGGCAAGGTAGAATATCGCGGCGTTCTTACCGAAACCGGCAAGCAGATTTTTCATGCCGGACCGTTTGCAGATGGCACGAATAATGTCGGGGAATTTTTGGCAATCGTCCACGCGCTGACGTGGATGTCAAAACAAAATAAATTGTTGCCAATTTATTCCGACTCTGAGAATGGCATTGCCTGGGTGAATACAGGTGAATGTAAGACAAAGCTCAAACGTACAACAAAAAATGCCGCGCTTTTCGCCCTCATCCGCAGCGCGGAGAATTGGCTGGCTGAAAACGAATTGCTTGACAATGAAGTCTTGAAATGGGATACCGATTTGTGGGGTGAGAATCCCGCCGATTTTGGAAGGAAGTGAGTAATCGTAAATCGCAAATCCAAAATCGTAAATCGTAAGCGGTATAATGATAAAAAAGTTATGCGCGAGAAGTTTTGCGTGTCTCAAAATAAAAATATGCAAACGATTTTTTGTGATTGCCGCTTTCGGATTTCGTGCTCGATTCTACTTCAAGCAAATTTTATGCTCTTCAAAAAGATTCGGGGTTAAATAGGTTTACAGTGGAATCTTTTGTTGGACAGTAAGTAAATACCTTATTTAGTGATACTGTATTGATATTTTCGAAAAAATCTTGGTCATAGGAACAGGTGAAATCAATGAATTTGCGACAACAAATAATTCGCGATAGAGTAGAAAATATATCTTCTCAGTTGGAAGCAGATATAGATTATTCTTTTTTGCGCTTGGCACATTCTTTATTTACAAATAGAAGTTTATTTTCTTTTCAATCGGCTGACTTCGTTGATGGTGGCCAAGATAAGCAAATTGACGTCATTACGCTTGAGCAGGAGGCAAATGATGCAACAATATATATTTTGCAGGTAAAGAATGAGGATGGTTTTTCGTCGAATAGTTTGATTGGAATGCATAATGGATTAAACTGGATATTTAGTAAACCACGCTCGGATGTAAATAAACTGGCTAATGTAAAGTTTCGAGACAAAATCATGGATATAAGATCGTTGCAAAGTGATATAGGGCCGTCAAATATTAATGTGATTGCTGGTTTTATCACTTACGGAGACACAAAAAAAATCGCGCAAAAGATGAATTTAGTCAAGAGAAAAAATCCATCGAGGATCAGTTTGATAATGGCACATATGCCAGCTTTAAGTTTTTTGTTTGGGGCGTGGACGAATTAACAACTCAAATTAACATGTTGGAGAAAAGTGAAAGAAAAATAAATGCCGACTTAAGAATAAGATATGATACCAATAACCCTTCTGTCATAAAGTATTATGCTTCAGAATTAAAAGGTTTAGTCTGCACTGTTTCGGCATATGAAATAGCAGAGATTGTGAACAATGATCCTGAAGGATATGTTTTCGATTCGAATATACGAAAATATAAAGGTAAAAAAGGTGTTAATAAAGACATATTAAGGACTGCAACGTCGCTAGAGACTGCCTATCAGTTTTGGTTTCTAAATAACGGCTTAACAATAGTGTGTGATAGTTTTGATCCTGTAACCGACCCTGATCATCCACATGTCAAAATCAGGAATATGCAAATTGTTAACGGTTGCCAAACGGCTACCACGCTGGCTGTGGCAGCTAAAGATAAAACTTTAAGCAAAGATACAAGAGTGATAGTACGAATTTATGAAACGTCTGATGTTTCATTGGTTGATAAAATTGTTCTTACGACAAATAACCAAAATAGAATTACTGCGAGAGATCTAAAATCTAATCATCCCACCCAGTTTGATATGGAAAGGGGATTCGTCAAATATGGCTTGTTTTATGAACGAAAACCATATCAATACAAAAAAGATGTTGAAGCAAGTAAGGTTGCCGTAAATGAAGTGGTTGCTCAGAGTTATTTGGCTATTGTGCTAAAAAAAATATCAGATGCGAGCCGAAGAAAATATAAGATATGGGATGAGTATTTTGATGATATTTTTGCAGGGCATTCGGAAGTTGAATCGTATGTTTTTTGCTTTTTGGTTTATAAACATGTTGAATCTTGGCTTGAGAAAAATTATGGAGCAGATGATGATGATCTTGTGAGAAAAATTGCAAAAACAGCAGATTTCCATGTTTCTCGTATGACAGCCTACTATTGCTTAGGTGGAGATAATTGGCGTGATGTTCGAAAAATTAAACCGTTAATCGAACAGTGTAAAGATTCCCCCACTTTTCTTGATGTTCATGTCGACAAAGCATTTAAGAAATTGGTTTCTCTAATTCGTAGGAAGAAAAAATATGCAGCCGATGTCGAAAATGCTTTAAAGTCGTCTTTGCTAGATGAAGATATTAACGCCATGTTGTACGGCGTTTCATAAAACACTATAAGATATAAGGAGATAATTATGCAAACGAATTTCCGAGGCCGCGATTTGATAGGCGACCTGGACTTCACGAAAGAGGAAGTCGAAACTGTATTAGATGTGGCTTGGGACTTGAAGCGTAAGCGCGCGCTGGGCGAACCTCACGCGCTTTTGCGTGACAAGACTCTTGCCATGCTTTTCTTTTTCTCGTCCACGCGCACACGCTGTTCATTTGAAGCAGGCATGGCGCAGTTGGGCGGACATCCGGCGTTCATTGACAGCAACACAACCCAAATTTCTCACGGCGATACCGCCAAAGAGATTGGCGAAATTATCGGGCGCTATTTCGATGGCATGGCTATTCGTCAATGCGATTGGGATTTTGGAAATAAGTATATTAATGAAGTTGCGAAATACTCGCGCTCGCCTGTGCTTAACATGCAGTGCGATATTTATCATCCTTTCCAATGTCTCGCGGATCTAATGACCATCATGGAAAAGAAGGGCCGCGACCTTCGCAAGAAGAAGATTGTTGTTTCGTGGGCGTATGCGGATTCGTATCTCAAGCCGATTTCCGTTCCACAATCTTTGATCCTGCAAATGCCGCGCTTTGGCATGGACGTCACATTGGCATATCCGCCTGAATTCAAGCTCATGCCCGACATCGTTGAACAGGCTAAAGAACAGGCTCGCATCTTCGGTACTGGATTCGAAATTGTTGACGATAAAGATGGCATGGCAAAGGCTTTCAAAGACGCTGATGTTGTTTACGCTAAATCATGGGGTCCGCTGTTGACTACGGCTGATAAAGTTGAAGGCAAGAAGATTCAGGATTCCTACAAGAGCTGGATCACAGATGAAGCTAAGATGAAAAAAGCCAAGCCTGACGCTATTTATATGCATCCGCTTCCCGCCGACCGTAACATCGAAGTCACCGACGCGGTGATTGATGGTCCGAATTCGGTTGTTTACGATGAAGCCGAAAACCGTCTGCACGCTCAGAAGGCTGTAATGGCCTTGACAATGTCATAGGAGTCATCATGTCAAACCGTAAACTTGCTGTTATCGCGATTGGCGGTAACTCACTCATCAAGGATGAGAAGCACAAGACAGTTGAAGATCAGTATTTAGCCGCAAAAGAAACTACCAACCATATCGCAGACATGATCGAAGCCGGTTGGAATGTGGCTATCGGTCACGGGAATGGACCGCAAGTTGGATTTATTTTGCGGCGTTCAGAAATTGCCGCCAAAACGGAAGGTATGCACGAGGTTCCGCTGGATGTTTGCGGTGCGGATAGTCAAGGCGCGATTGGCTATGCCCTCCAACAGACTTTGCAGAATGAACTCTATCGTCGCGGTATTAAGAAGTCTGTTGCCACCGTTGTGACACAGGTGTTGGTGGATAAGAATGATCAGGCATTCAAGAGTCCGTCCAAGCCGATCGGCTCTTTCATGGATGAAGCCGAAGCCAAACGCCGCGAGAAGGAAATGGGATGGTCGGTGGTTGAAGATGCGGGCCGCGGCTGGAGACGCGTTGTCGCTTCGCCGCTCCCAAAAGAAGTCGTGGAGATTGAAGCTGTGGAAGCTCTTATCAAAGCGGGCGCGATCGTCATCACCGTGGGCGGCGGCGGCATTCCAGTTATTGATGTCAGCGACCATGAGTATCAAGGGGTGGCGGCCGTGATTGACAAGGACTTTGCTTCCAGTCTGCTGGCGCGGCTCATTAAAGCCGACTTGTTCCTGATCTCCACTGCTGTTGAAAAAATCGCCATCAATTTTGGAAAGCCCGAACAAAAGTGGCTGGATAAATTGACACTTGCTGAAGCCAAAAAATATCTTGCTGAAGGCACTCACTTTGCCAAAGGCTCGATGGCTCCCAAAATTCAAGCCGTTATCTGGTATCTTGAAAACGGCGGAAAACAGGCTTTGATCACCAATCCTGAAAATATTGGACGCGCTCTAAAAGGTGAAACTGGTACGATCATCGTGCCATAAAGATTATGTAAGGATCAAGCCGTTCTCTTGATGAAGAGAACGGCTTTTTTTCTTGACGTACAATATGAATCCTGATAAACTCACTTTTGTTGCTCCCCGTGCTTTGGGAGCAATTTAATTGCCAAGAGGCGCTTCCGCTTTAAGATAGGGCTTGGTATAATCAGCCTGCTTAAATGCCGACGTAGCTCAATTGGCAGAGCACCCGCCTTGTAAGCGGGAGGTTACGAGTTCAATTCTCGTCGTCGGCTCCATTTTAGTATATTTGCCGGTTAGCCTCTTTTATAAATAAATGGAATGGAAAGAGACTAAGCGGCTAGTGGACTAAACTAAAGAGTCGCTAGAACAATATAATCTGGGCAGTTACCCAAGTGGCCAAAGGGGACTGACTGTAAATCAGTTGTCAGATGACTTCGGAGGTTCAAATCCTTCACTGCCCACTACCGGGATGTTCCCGGCAGCACGTCAAGCCCACATAGCTCAGTCGGTAGAGCACACCCTTGGTAAGGGTGAGGTCACGAGTTCGAATCTCGTTGTGGGCTCAGTTGCTGAAAAGCATTGGTTAGAAAAAAAGGAGATAGAGAATGGCGAAGCAAAAATTTGATCGAAGCAAACCGCATCTCAATGTGGGGACGATGGGGCACATAGATCATGGCAAGACAACCCTGACAGCTGCAATCACGAAAGTGGCGGGTTTTTTGGGGCAAGCGG
>Ga0315268_10000501_pt1 | contig 46021 bp, 40 predicted proteins | sample C1_top_MG_FD_204535 | JGI IMG/M metagenome (GOLD analysis project Ga0315268, IMG submission 204535) | Sediment microbial communities from Yellowstone Lake, YNP, Wyoming, USA - C1_top | ecosystem: Environmental > Aquatic > Freshwater > Lake > Sediment | place: USA: Wyoming | collected 2017-08-01 | reverse complement strand
CATTCTTCATCCATGGCCTGAGCGGCGCTTTGTCGCCAGTCATCCGCGATAAGAGCCGTATGCGCTAATGAGCGCTCGTACGGATCCGTGCGGGGGGTACCAGGTAACTGGTATCCCTACCGCGACCGAACCACGCAAGATTATGGTTCCGGTCACAGTCCGGCTGGCCCCGCCGTCATTCTCCCCGAATCAGGCCATCACTGAGCATGCGAGGATGGGGCGGTGTGTCTGGTGCCAGCAGCGCCTGGTGCGTGACGCAGGGAAAATCAGCCGTCCTGGTTTAAATCAATTCTAAAACAGGTTACCCATTTATTAGGTGTTCTGAAGAACGTCAGGGTTCTGACGGTGTTTGTTCAACTTTGTTTCAGGGAATGGAAGCAATCAATAAATGAATTAGAGTTTTCTTAAAAAGAATTAGTTGGCTGGACGCCTGTCCAACCTTGACAGCCACGTCGCCCAAATCAAGGCCAAAGACGCCGCCGTGGTGGGGCGAAGATTAATAAAAACATCCGGTTAATTTGCAGAGTTACAACCCGCCTTAGGTGCCGCTGGCACAAACCGCGCGTGTGGCGCACTTTTCGCTGGCGTCTACACTTAACGCTTGAGGAAAAAGGAACTTAAAAAGCAACGCCGGGGTTTTAACCTGAAGCGCTGGATGCCCGGGTTTTTACTTCTGAACTGATAGGCAAGGAACTGTTGAAATTGCGTCGCATCACCACCAGAAAGCTGAGCAAGGAGACTGTCAACATGGAACATCGATGGAACGCACGTAAGCAGGTCGATACCAAAGTAGTTCTGCATTCTCAACGGCATGGCTTGGTTCAGGCCACGGCATGCGATATCAGTTATGGCGGGATGTGCCTCGAGTCGAAATGGCCCGTCTTAAACCCGGATTGCATGGTGCGCGTGATCTTCACCGTACGCCATGATATGGCGGTTTCGTTTAAGTCCATTGACGCACTGGTAGTGCATACGAATGGCCCGCGCTGTGGCCTCATGTTTTCTGACTACGACCAGGACGTCACAACTTTCCTCGATGCCCTTTTGGACACGAAGTCCATGCTGACGGATCCACCGCTGGGTCCCTTGGCCGCGAGCGCGTAACCAGAGACCCGGATAGCTTTTTATAAGTTGAGGGCCAAGGTCGAACTGCCGATTTGGCCCTCACTGCATTTCCTGCCACACAATATCTGTGCCAGCCCTCAGGAAAGCCATGGGATTGGACGGCTTTCTCCCCTTGGGTTTTATGGGGGTAATGATTCAATTTACCCAATACATTTATTGGTAATGCGCCGATTGTCCCCGGTCGGTAACCATGTATCGGCCATATCTTGAGGTTTGGGCATTACCGGCCAAGACTCTGGTCCTAAGGGATGAATCTGCAGGCAGATAGGGAATGGCAGGCCAGGATGGCCTCTCCTGTGGATGGATTTTCTTAAGGAGGTTGATTGCGCATGTTAAAACTTTGGCTCTGGTTAGGGACACCGTCGATAATCACGTATCTGGCATCGGCTTATTCCCAGATTCTGGAAAACATCCTTTTCATATTTGCGTTGTCGGTAGTGGCCATGTTGGTGGCTATCTTGCCGCAGATCGGTGAAAAGGCCAGGCACTGAGATTAACGCAGGTAATACGGAAACATGGGTGGCGCCGGCCACCCTTTTTTTTGCGCCTGGCGCATGCGGCTGGCAATCTCCTCCTTCTGAAGGTAGATTAATGCCCTGTTTCGCCGAAATTTCACCATGTCCCGCAAGCTGCACATCAAGACCTTTGGCTGCCAGATGAACGAGTACGACTCCGCACGGATGGCGGACGTGCTGGCGGCAAGTCATGGCCTTGAGACCACCGACGATCCCGCACAGGCGGATGTGCTGCTCCTCAATACCTGTTCCATCCGTGAGAAGGCCCAGGAAAAGGTGTTCTCGCAGCTTGGCCTGTGGCGTGAACTGAAGCAGAGTCGTCCCGGTCTCGTCATTGGCGTGGGTGGTTGTGTCGCGAGTCAGGAGGGTAAGGCGATCATCCGGCGTGCGCCCTATGTGGACATGGTCTTCGGGCCGCAGACGCTGCATCGCCTGCCACAGATGCTGGATGGCATATGGGGCGGACAGCGGCATGCGGTGGACGTCTCTTTTCCCGAGCTTGAAAAGTTCGACCGCCTGCCGGAACCGAGCGTGGATGGTGTGCGCGCGTCGGTGTCGGTCATGGAAGGATGCAGCAAGTACTGCACCTATTGCGTCGTGCCCTACACGCGTGGCGAGGAGTTCAGCCGGCCGTTCGATGACGTGATCGCCGAAGTCGTGCAGCTGGCTTCCCGAGGCGTGCGCGAGGTGACCCTGCTCGGACAGAACGTCAACGCCTACCACGGCCTCATGCACCGCGGAGAGTTTGCCGACCTCGCGTTGCTCATCCGCTATATCGCCGAGATCGATGGCATCGGTCGTATCCGTTTCACCACCTCGCACCCACAGGTGTTTAACGATCGCCTGATTGCCGCTTATGCCGAGGTATCGAAGCTCGCTAACCATTTGCACTTGCCGGTGCAGAGCGGCAGCGACCGCATTCTTGCACTCATGAAACGCGGGCACACGGTGCTGGAATACAAATCCAGGATCCGTCGACTGCGCGAAGTCCGGCCAGACATCAGTGTGACCACGGATTTTATCGTCGGTTTTCCGGGCGAGACCGAGGCCGATTTTTCGGCCACGATGAACCTCATGCAGGAAATCGGATTTGATACGTCGTACAACTTTTTGTACAGTCCGCGTCCCGGTACCCCGGCCGCGGAGCTTACCGACGACACACCATCGGATATCAAGGAGGCAAGACTTACGCGCTTGCTGAAACGCAACGTCGAGATGGCCGCGGCGATCAGCCAGGGCATGGTCGGCACCGTCCAATGCGTTTTGGTCGAGGGGCCGGCGCGCAAGTCGGCGGATCAGATGTGCGGCCGGACAGAGAACAACCGGGTAGTCAACTTTTCTGCCTCAGACCCGTCCCTTACCGGGAAATTTGTCGACGTCGAAATCACGGAAGCACTGACAAATTCCCTGCGCGGGCAGCTGCTTTCCGAGCCTGTGGCGCGCCGCGCTTGATTCCCACCCCGGGGTTGCGTCTAAACTACTAATACATAGGTATCTGCCAAGGCCCGACCAAGCTACTTGAAACCCAAACCCAAGCATATTGAACTCAGCCTGACCCCTGCCGATAACCGCCGGCTAGCCAGCCTGTGCGGGGGTCACGACGAGCACATCAAGCAGATCGAGGACTACCTGGGTGTGGAAATCGCCAACCGCGGAAATATCTTCCGCGTCACCGGTCTGCCGGAGGAGAGCCGCGTCGCGTCGGAGTTGTTGAGGGAACTCTACGATGTAACGGAAGGTCGTGAGGAGCTGACGCTGGCCGGTGTGCACGGCGCCTTGCAAAGGCTCGCCCTGCGTATGCCGGAGGGTGAAGACGATCGCGAGACCACGCTGCGCACGCCCAAGCGTATTGTGCGCGGGCGCAGTCCGCGCCAACGCGAGTATGTCCGCAACATCCTGACGCACGACATCAACTTCGGTATCGGTCCCGCCGGTACCGGCAAGACCTATCTCGCGGTGGCTTGTGCCGTCGAGGCGCTGGAAAGTAATCGTGTGCAGCGCATCCTGCTGGTGCGCCCCGTGGTCGAGGCGGGGGAGCGTCTGGGATTCCTGCCCGGCGCGCTGGAACAGAAGATCGATCCGTATCTGCGTCCGCTCTACGACGCGCTGCACGAGATGCTCGGTTTCGAGAAGGTGGCGCGGCTGCTGGAGCGCAACATCATCGAACTGGCGCCGCTCGCGTATATGCGCGGTCGCACCCTTAACGAATCCTTCATCATCCTCGATGAGGCACAGAACACGACCGTGGAGCAGATGAAGATGTTTCTCACGCGCATTGGTTTTGGCACCACGGCGGTGATCACCGGCGATATCACGCAGATCGATCTACGCCGGACGCAGATGTCCGGGCTCAAGCAGGCGATGGAGATTCTGCACCGCGTCGATGGCATTACCTTTACACATTTCACGGCACAAGACGTGGTGCGCCACGCCCTGGTGCAAAAGATCGTGGAAGCCTACCAGGCGCACGACGATGCTTCCGAAAGATCACACCCCAAAAGAGCAGGATGAAATTGACGGTGCGCGTGCAGTATGCGGCCGCCCGTGCCGGCCTGCCCGCTAATTCCAGCATTGCCAAATGGGCCGGGGCGGCGCTGCAGGGTGTGCGTAAAAAACGCATGGTGCTGAGCGTGCGCCTGGTCGGAGCCAAAGAGGGCGCCATACTCAACCGACGTTACCGCGCTAAGCCGGGGCCGACCAACGTGTTGTCTTTTCCGTTTGAGTGCCCACCGGGCGCACACACGGATGTCCTCGGCGATCTCGTCATCTGTGCGCCCGTGGTTCGGCGCGAGGCTAGTCGGCAGGGTAAGGCGGAAAGGGCGCATTGGGCGCATATGGTGGTTCACGGTATACTGCATTTGCGCGGTTACGATCACAAAAACCGCAGGGATGCCACGAACATGGAAGCTTTGGAAATCCGCATTCTCAAAGGATTGGGTTTTCCCAACCCCTACGTTTCATGAACGCCAAAGACGATAAGCCGGAAACTTCTGAAGAGTCCGTTGCCCCGCCGCGGTCGCTGCTGGATCGCCTGAGCCAGGCCCTGCTTGGGCAGCCGGCCACGCGTGACGACCTGATTGAAATCCTGCGCGATGCCGCCGACCGCGATTTGCTGGACCGCGATTCGCTCGACATGATCGAGGGTGTATTCCAGGTGTCCGAGATGAAGGTGCGCGACATCATGGTGCCGCGCGCCCAGATGGATGTGGTGGACAAGAATCAGACGCCGGAAGAGTACTTGCCGATGGTGATCGAGTCCGGGCACTCGCGTTTCCCCATGGTTGACGGCGACAAGGACAAGGTTACCGGCATCCTGCTGGCGAAGGACCTGTTGCGTTATTTCTACCTCGGTAAGAAGAAGCGCACACATTTCAATATTCATGACATGCTGCGCCCGGCGGTATTCGTGCCCGAGAGCAAGCGCCTGAACGTGCTGTTGCGCGAGTTCCGCGCGTCGCGCAATCACATGGCCATCGTCGTGGATGAATATGGCGGCGTCGCCGGCCTGGTGACCATCGAAGACGTGCTGGAACAGATCGTCGGCGAAATCGCGGATGAATACGATATCGACGAAGACACCATGATTCTTCCGCGTGACGGCGGCGAGTACGTGATCAAGGCGCTAGTCCCGCTGCAGGATTTCAACGAGCGTTTGAACGTGAACCTGCAACAAGACGAGATAGAGACCATCGGCGGCCTCGTCATGAACCGCCTCGGCCATGTGCCGCGTCGCGGTGACAAGGTTGACATCGATGGGCTGCGATTCGAAGTACTGCGTGCCGACAGCCGCCGTGTTTATCTGCTGAAAGTCGCTCCGGTTGGACAACCTGTCCGAAAGAAAACGAAATAGTTTTTTCCAGCGCCGCCTCACTCCCGCCTGGGCCGATGCCGTGGCGTGTGTCGCGGGCGCACTGCTGCCACTGGCATTCTCGCCATTCGATATCTTCCCACTCGCGATTTTCGCGCCCGCGCTCCTGTTCCTGCTGTGGCGTGACATTTCTTCCGCCCGCGCCGCCCGGCGCGGATTTCTGTTCGGGATTGGCCTGTTCGGTGTCGGTGTGTCGTGGGTGTATGTCAGCATGCACAACTTCGGCAACATGCCAGCGCCGCTCGCGGGTTTTGCGGTGTTGTTGTTTGTCGCCGGGCTTTCCATTTACCCCGCGTTGCTCGGTTGGTTGCAGGCGCGTTTCTTCAATGCCGGTCTGACGCGGCACAGGCTGTTTGTGTTGCCGGCGCTGTGGGTGCTATTCGAGTGGCTGCGCGGCTGGTTTCTCACCGGCTTTCCCTGGTTGCATCTTGGCTACAGCCAGGTGGCGAGTCCGCTCGCTGGTTACGCGCCCTGGCTCGGTGTCTATGGTGTCAGTCTGGCGGTGGCGTTGAGCGCGGGGATCGTTGCCCAATCTGTGCACGAACCCGACAAGGCGTTGCGCCGCTATCTGCCGCTGTTGCTGCTCCTGTGGGCCGGCGGCTGGTTCGCCGGAAAAATGGAATGGGTGCAGCCGGTGAATGGTCCGGTACGCGTGTCGTTGATCCAGGGCAATGTGCCGCTTGAAATCAAATGGCAGCCCAAGGCGCGCCAATCCATCATGGAGCGCTACATGGTCATGAGTTCGCAGGCGCCGAAATCGGATCTGATCGTGTGGCCGGAAGCGGCATTGCCGGTTTATCTGGATGAGATCGAGGGCAGCTACCTCGAAAATTTGCGGCGGCTCAGCCAAGCTGGCAAGGTGGACTTTATGTTTGGCGTGGTCGACCGGGACCAGAACACCCGGGCCTATTACAACAGTGTCGTCAGCGTCAGTCCCCAGCCGGGCATCTATCGCAAGCGCCATCTCGTGCCGTTCGGCGAGTATCCGCCGCTCAAGCCGCTGTTCAGCTGGCTCATGCGCCACCTGCAAATTCCGATGTCGGATTTCAGTGCCGGACCCAAAAATCAGGCGCCCTTGTTCGCAGGTGGGCAGAAGATTGGCGTGTCCATCTGCTATGAGGATGCCTTCGGCGAAGAGGTGATTGACGCGCTGCCACAGGCGACGCTGCTCGTGAACGTGAGCGAGGATGCCTGGTTCGGCAATTCTTTTGCGCCCTATCAGCGTATCCAGATGGCGCGTATGCGCGCGCTGGAAACGGGCCGCCCCCTGTTGCGGGCGGCCAATACCGGTCCCTCCGTGGTGGTCGACCATCATGGGACGGTTTTGGCGCGTTCACCCGCCTTTCAGGCCGATGTCCTGTCCGCCACGGTCCAGCCGATGCAGGGAGCCACACCTTATGTACGGTTCGGCAACGTACCGGTCATATTGTTGTTGGTTGGGTTGACTATACTTATTCGTAAGGGAAGAAAGATATCAATGGGACCGTAGTCACACTATCCACTACTAATAATATGGGTATGCCAAACCGCGTGGACGGAATCCAGTCGGTATCTGCCGTCGTCAGGCAGCGATGGGCAATTATTGGCCCGGTGCTCATGGCAGCGGCGATCATAGTTATCGAAGTGTTATCCCGTACCGGGTACAAGGTTCCCAACCCCCCGGCCATTCTCATACTCCTCGTTGTCTTTTTCACATTTACTGGCGGGATGCTGGCCGGACTGATGAGCGCCGTTCTCGAGTCGACCTATATTTCCTATTTTTTTTCTATTCCCGGTCAGCCATTTCACTACACCAGCGAAAATCTGGTGCGCGTTGTCGTCTGGGCCATTTCCGTGTCGGCGATGGTATTCATGGTTGGATATCTGCGGCGCCGTGCTGAACACGCCGCCGTGCTTACGGTCAAGAATGCTTCTCTGGAAAAGGAGGCCAAAGAAAGGCAGCGTGTAATGGAGAACGTTCTGAAGGAAAAAGATTTCTCCGAGTCGGTCATCAACAGTCTCCCGGGAGTGTTTTACCTGTTCGACCGCACCGGAAAATTCCTGCGCTGGAACCGGCACCTTGAGTATATCTCTGGGTATTCCCCCGAGGAGATCGCCAGAATGCACCCTCTGGACTTCATCGCGTCGGAAGACAAAGAACTTGTCGGGCGGAAAATAGAGGAGGCATTCACCAAGGGCGTGGTGGACGTGGAGGCGCACCTGGTCACCCGGGATGGGATACGGATTCCCAATTATTTCACGGGTGTGCGTATCCTCGTCGACGAGGCACCCTGTCTGATCGGCATGGGCGTGGATATTTCCGAACGCAAGCGCGCGGAAGACGAATCCCGGCTTATGCGAGTGATCACCTTGGCCGTCAGCGAATCCATCGACCTGCACTCGGCGCTGGGCGTGGCGCTGATAAAGATTTGTGAAGCGACTGGCTGGATTCTGGGCGAGGCTTGGGTGCCGCGCGCGGACGGCACGTTGCTGGAAATCAGCCCGGCGTATTATAGCGGCGATCCGGCGCTGGAGAAGTTCAGGGCAATGAGCTTGAGGTACACGTTCGCACCCGGTGTCGGGTTGCCGTGGCGCGTCTGGCGTTCCAAACAGCCGATGTGGATCAAGGACGTGACGCACGCAACGGATTTTCAGCGTGCGGCCCTGGCCAGGGAAAACGGACTCAAGGCGGCCATGGGAATTCCGGTGCTTGCGGGCAAGGAAGTGGTCGCGATACTCGTTTTCTTTGTGCCTGAGACGCGCAAAGAGGACGAAAGGCAGATTCAACTCGTGTCCGCCGCCGCCGCACAGCTGGGTACTGTCATGCAGCGCAAGCGTGCGGAAGAGGCACTGCGTGTGAGCGAATCACGTCTGCGCGCCATTGTCGATGCTGAACCGGAATGCGTGAAGATCATGACGGCGGACGGCGAGCTTGTGCAAATGAATGCCGCCGGCCTGGCCATGCTGGAAGTGGACCGGCCCGAGCAGGTTATTGGCAAGTCACTGATGACTTTTGTGCTGCCTGAATATCGGGAGGCCGTCCGCACCCTCTCCGCGGATATCCTGCAAGGCAAAAAGGCCAGGCTTGAATTCGAGATCGTTGGATTGAAAGGCTCCCGTCGCTGGCTGGACATGCACGCTGTCCCTCTGACCAGCGAAAAAGGTGGTGCCACTCTTATCCTGAGCATCACGCGTGATATCACCGAGCGCAAACAAAACGAGAGCCGATTGAGCTATCTCGCGCATTACGACAGTCTGACGAACCTTCCCAACCGTGTGTTGCTGATGGAACGCATGAAGGAGGCCATGACGGCGGCCACCCTCCACGAGCGTCTGGTGGCCATTATTTTCCTTGATCTAGACCGATTCAAGTACATCAACGACAGCCTTGGTCACGAAGAAGGGGATGCCCTCCTGAAAGAAGTTGCCGTGCGTCTGACCGATGCCGTGCGCCGTGGCGACACCGTCGCGCGCTTGAGCGGCGATGAGTTTGCCTGCGTGCTCGCGGACATGGGTCATGTGGATGATGCCCACTTTGTCGCCCAGAAAATCCTGAATGTATTCCGCCAGTCTTTTAGCGTTGCGGGGCGTGAGTTGTTTGTCACCGCGAGCTTAGGTATCACCCTGTATCCCTTCGACGATCGCGATACCCAAGGGCTGCTGCGCAACGCCGATGTCGCCATGTACCATGCCAAGGCCTCCGGCAAGAATAACTACCAGTTTTATGCTGCGGAAATGACGGCCAAGGCCACGGAGTGGCTGTCGCTCGAAAACGATTTGCGCAACGCGCTTCCCGGTAATGAATTATCACTGCATTACCAACCCATTGCCGACTGCCGCACGGGGCGCCTCCTCGGCATGGAGGCGTTGCTGCGCTGGAACCATCCCACGCGCGGGATGATTTCACCGGCGCAGTTCATTCCACTGGCGGAAGAAACCGGTCTGATCGTCTCCATCGGCGAATGGGTACTGCGCACGGCCTGCGCGCAGTGCCGTGTTTGGCAGCAGCAGGGGCATGAATCACTGAACGTGGCTGTTAACCTGTCGGCCCGGCAGTTTTTGCAGCGGAACCTGGCGGCGTCCATTCAAGAGGTGTTGCAAGAGACCGGCCTCGATCCGGCCCATCTCGACCTGGAGTTGACTGAGGGTTTGGTCATGCAACAGGCCGGGATGTCGGCGACGATCCTGCGTGAACTCAAGGCGATGAATATCCGGATATCCATCGACGATTTCGGTACTGGCTACTCCAGCCTGAGCTATCTCAAGCGCTTTCCGATTGATGTGCTCAAGATTGATCAGTCCTTTGTGCGGGATATTCCCGACGATCCCGATGACATGGCCATCGCCGGAACCATTATTACCATGGCCCACAGCCTCGGGATCAAGGTGGTGGCTGAAGGCGTCGAGACCGAACAGCAACTGAAGTTTATGCGTGAAAACGGCTGCGATGCGATGCAGGGGTATTATCTCAGCCGGCCCCTTCCGGCTGAGCAATTCGAAAAATTCCTGAAAAACGGCGACCGCCTGGCCACGGGTTAGACGAGGCACGGTATCTCATGGACCCCGCGCGGAGCCATCTCCGGCTGGAAGACGGCCAAGGAGATGGTAAGATGCGTCTGCCCGCAACGCAGTTTTGCACTCTGAATGAAGGAACCTGAGATGAGAAAATTCAACATTCTTTTTTTGATGACCGTTTTCTTAAGTGGCATTGCCGCGGCCGCCGAAAGGCCGGCGATCGGCTATGTGGACATGCGCCAGGTCATGCTTGAAAGCAAGATCGGAAAACAGAACCGCGCGGCTATGGAAAGATTTGTCGAGGACAAAAAGGCCAGCGTGGCGCGCGAGGAGGCCAAGCTTAAGGCGCTGCAGGAGTCATTTCAGAAAGACCAGCTGCTGTTGACGGATGCACAAAAGAAGGACAAGCAAAAGGAATTCGAAGGCAAGGTGGAGGCCTACCAGAAGATGGTGGCCGAGGACAAACTGGAGATCAATCAGAAGGACACGGAATTCACCACCAAAACCATCGCCGAGGTCAAAGACATCATCCGTGATATCGCCAAGGAGCTGAAAATCAGCTTGGTGATGGAGGCCGGCGAGATGGGGTTGTTGTACGCGGACGAGGGGATGGACCTGACGGCCAAGGTGATTCAAAAGTACGATGCCAAGGCAAAGTAATCTTTCTTCTCAAGAATGGCGGCGACATGACGGGCGGGTGCATGGACGTTAAAACCAAAATGCCGCCATAGGCGGCCCCTGCAGAATCCGGTATCCTACGCGCCATCGAACCAGATGATTCAACTCCGATGGACGAGCATTATTCCCCCGCACAGGTAGAAAAAGACGCCCAGGCCTACTGGGATACGCACCAGTCCTTCAAGGCGGTGGAAGATCCGAAGCGGGAGAAGTTTTACTGCCTGTCGATGTTTCCCTATCCCTCCGGCAAGCTGCACATGGGTCATGTGCGCAACTACACGATCGGCGACGTGATCACGCGCCATCAGCGCATGCACGGCAAGAACGTATTGCAGCCGATGGGCTGGGATGCCTTTGGTCTACCGGCCGAGAATGCGGCGATGGCGAACGGCGTGCCACCGGCAAAATGGACCTACGACAACATTGCCTACATGCGCAAGCAGCTGCAGAGCCTCGGCTTCGCCATCGACTGGAGCCGCGAACTCGCCACCTGCAAGCCGGAATACTACAAATGGAACCAGTGGCTGTTCCTGCGCATGCTGGAAAAGGGCATTGCCTACAAGAAAACCGGCGTGGTGAATTGGGACCCGGTGGATCAGACCGTACTCGCTAACGAGCAGGTGATCGACGGCCGCGGTTGGCGCACCGGCGCGGTGATCGAAAAGCGCGAAATCCCAATGTATTACCTCGCCATTACCCGGTACGCCGAGGAACTGCTGGTCGACCTCGACAAGCTGCCGGAGTGGCCCGAGCGCGTACGCGCCATGCAGGCCAACTGGATCGGCAAGAGTACGGGTGTGCGTTTTGCTTTTCCGTACAAGCTGGATGGCCGCGATGAAAAACTGTGGGTCTTCACCACCCGCGCTGACACCATCATGGGCGTGACCTTTTGCGCTGTCGCGGCGGAACATCCGCTGGCGACCCACGCGGCAAAGAATAGCCCGAAACTTCAGGCCTTCATCGACGAATGCAAGCGTGGCACTGTGATGGAAGCCGACATGGCCACGATGGAAAAGAAGGGCATACCGGCGGGTATCAGCGTGACCCATCCGCTTACCGGCGAGCCGGTCCCGGTGTGGGTCGGCAACTACGTACTTATGGGCTACGGCGAGGGTGCGGTGATGGCCGTACCGGCGCACGATGAACGTGATTTTCATTTTGCCAAGCAGTACAAATTACCGATCAAGCAGGTGATTGGTGTCGAAGGCGAAAAGTTTTCCACGGACACGTGGCAGGAATGGTACGCCGACGAGGAACGCGGCCGTTGCGTGTGCTCCGGTAAATACGACGGTCTCGGTTATGGTGCGGCGGTCGATGCCATCGCCGCGGATCTGAAGGCGAAGGGTCTGGGCGACAAGCAGGTGATGTGGCGTTTGCGCGATTGGGGCGTCTCGCGTCAGCGCTACTGGGGCTGTCCGATACCAATTATTCATTGCGACCACTGCGGCGACGTGCCCGTGCCGGACAAGGATCTGCCGGTGGTGCTGCCGGAAGACTGCGTACCGGATGGCTCGGGCAACCCGCTCAACAAGCGCCCCGATTTCGTGAACTGTTTATGTCCACAGTGTGGCAAGCCGGCGCGGCGCGAGACCGACACCATGGACACCTTCGTCGATTCGTCCTGGTACTACGCGCGCTTTTGCTCTTCCGATATTGCCAACGCGATGGTGGATGAACGCGTGCGCTACTGGATGCCGGTGGATCAGTACATCGGCGGTATTGAGCACGCCATCCTGCACTTGCTTTACTCGCGCTTCTGGTCGAAGGTGATGCGCGACATGCAACTCGTGTCCTACGACGAACCGTTCTCGCGCCTGCTCACACAAGGCATGGTGCTGAACGAAATATTTTTCCGTAAACCCGCGACCGGGCGTATTATTTATTTCAATCCCGCCGACGTCGAACTCAAGCTTGACGACAGGGGCCAACGCATCGGCGCCGTGCTCAAAAGCGACGGCCAGCCAGTGGAATCCGGGGGCATCGGCACCATGTCGAAGTCAAAGAACAACGGCATCGACCCACAAGCCCTGATCGAGCAATATGGCGCCGACACCGCGCGTCTGTTCACGATGTTCGCCGCGCCGCCGGAGATGACCCTGGAATGGTCGGACGAGGGCGTCGCCGGCGCGTATCGATTCCTCAAGCGCCTGTGGAAGCTGGTGGCGGACCATGTGAGCAAGCCGTTCCCTGCGAAGTGTGATTTTACGAATCTGTCGCCGGCGCAGCGTGATTTGCGGCGCCAGGTGCACCAGACGCTGGCGAAGGTCACCGACGATATTGGTCGCCGCCGCACCTTTAATACCGCTATCGCGGCGGTGATGGAACTCGCCAATGCGCTTGGCAAGTTTGAAGATGGCTCCGATGCGGCCCGTGCCGTGCGCCACGAAGCACTGGAACTCATGACCCTCATACTTTCACCTATTGTGCCGCACATCACGCATGCGCTTTGGCTCGCGCTTGGCCACCAGGGAGCCGTGGCGGATAGGCATTGGCCGCCGGTGGATACCACGGCGCTCAAGCAGGATAATCTGGAGATCGTGGTGCAGGTCAATGGCAAGCTGCGCGGACGCGTGTCTGTGCCGGTGCAGGCCGCGGACGACAAGGTGCGCGAGATTGCGCTGGCCGATGAGGCCGTGGCCCGTTATGTCACCGGCAAGGACGTGAAAAAAGTTATTGTTGTGCCTGGAAAACTTGTCAACATTGTTGTTGCAGGGTAAGCCTAGTTGGAAAATTGCAGGAAACAAGTAACACGAACTGGAACAGGACATCCCCTTGTCTTGTTGCTTGCTACTTGTTGCTTGCTATTTGTCTCCTGTGGTTTTCATCTGCGTGGCGCGGGCAAGGCAGAACTCCCTGCAGTGCTGTCGACATTGCGCGTGGCGATTGAAGGAAGTCAGGCGGCGAACGACCCGCTGCTCACGGCGATGAAAACCGCCTTACGGACGCAGGCCGGGGTGACCGTGGTTGATTCCGTCGAGGCCCCCCTGTTGCTGCTCTCCGGTGAACATTCCGATAGTCAGGTGCTTTCTGTAGGCACGACCGGCAAGGCGGATGAATACCTGCTCAGGTACGATGTGAGTTTTCGGCTGGTTGGCGCGGATGGAAAGGCGCTTGCAGAAACGCAGACGGTCAAATTGCAACGCGACCATGCCTTTGATCGGTTTAACGTGATCGCCAAGGAAAGGGAAGAGGCCGATCTGCGACGTGACATGCAACGCGATGCCGTGCAGCAGATTTTGCGGCGGCTCGCGCGCGTGACCCTTCAGTCTTCTGAGCCTGCCCCCAATGCAAATCAGCGCTGAGCAGCTTGCCAATAGTCTCAAGCGCGGCTTGGCGCCGCTCTATCTCATCTACGGCGACGAGCCGCTGCTTGTGGATGAATCTTGTCGCGCCATCCACGGTGCCGTGCAGGCGGCGGGTTATCAGGACCGTCAGATCATGACGGTAGAGGCGGGTTTCGATTGGGACGACCTGTACGTCTCGACGCAATCGCTCTCGCTTTTTTCCGAACGCCGCCTTATCGAACTGCGTCTGCCCACGGGCAAGCCGGGAGAAGCCGGGGCCAAAATCCTGATGGAAATCGCCGCGCGGCCACCGGCGGATACGGTTTTTATTGTGCGCACTGGCAAGCTCGAAAAACAAACGCGGGAAACCAAATGGGTCAAGGCGCTTGACGGCGCCGGTGTGGTGGTCGCTATTTATCCCCTGGAGGCCGCGCAGTTGCCGGCCTGGATCACACGGCGCATGCAGGAGCGCGGGCTGACGCCCGGCTCCGGGGTGGTGGAATTACTGGCTAACCTCATGGAGGGCAACCTGCTGGCTTTGGCGCAGGAAATTGACAAGCTCGTCATGCTTTTCGGCAAGCGCGCCGTGTCCCTGGATGACATCGAGGGAAATCTCAGCGACAATGCTCGCTTCAACGTTTTTGCCCTGGCGGATGCCAGTCTGCGCGGCCAGCCCGCGGCCACCCTGCGGATAATTGACAGCCTGCGCGCCGAGGGTGTGGAGCCGATCCTGATTCTGTGGGCGCTGACGCGCGAGACCCGTGAGTTGGCACAGATGGCGGCGTTGGTGGCTTCCGGCCAACCGGTGACGCGGGTGCTTGAAACCCGCCACGTATGGACCAAGCGCAAGCCACTCATCGGTCAGGCCCTGAAGCGCAGCCGCCCGGACGACTGGCTGGATTTGCTGGCACGCGCGGCACGCACGGACCGGGTGATCAAGGGTCGGCGGGCGGGCGATGCGTGGCATGAGTTGGAGTGCCTGGCCTTGGGTATGGGTGGGCTTAAGATGAATACTTGTGAAGCGTAATTCCAGATTGAACGTGTTATGAAGACAGCATCGCAACCGATGTCAGGATCGGATATCAAACGCTACATGCAGGATGTCGGGCAGCGCGCCCGCGCCGCCGCGCGCGCCATGGCGCGCGCTGAAACCGCGCCTAAGGATGCGGCACTGCTGGCCATGGCCGCCGAAATCGAACGCAACATGGATACGCTGGTCGCGGCGAACAAGAAAGATATCGATGCCGCCAAGAGCCAGGGACTCGATGCCGCCATGCTCGACCGGCTGGAACTGAACCCGGCACGTATCCGGTCGATGGCCGAGGGGCTGCGCCAGATTGCCACGCTCGCGGACCCCGTGGGCGCGATCACCGACCTGAATTATCGTCCTTCCGGCATCCAGGTCGGGCGTATGCGCGTGCCGTTGGGCGTCATCGGCATTATTTATGAATCGCGGCCGAACGTGACGGCCGATGCCGCCGGCCTGTGCCTCAAGTCCGGCAATGCCGCCATCCTGCGTGGCGGCAGCGAGGCGATTCATTCCAACAAGGCCATCGCTGCCTGCATCCAGTCGGGATTGAAGCAGGCGGATCTGCCGGAGGACGCCGTGCAGGTGGTCGAGACCACCGATCGCGCCGCCGTGGGTGAACTTATTACGATGAAGGAATACGTGGACGTGATCGTGCCGCGCGGCGGCAAGTCGCTCATCGAGCGCATCAGCGGCGAGGCGACGATCCCGGTGATCAAACACCTGCATGGCGTGTGTCATGTGTATATCGACGACAAGGCCGACATGGACAAGGCGGTCAAGGTTTCCTTCAACGCCAAGACCCAGCGCTATGGCACCTGCAACACCATGGAGACGCTGCTCGTGGCCCGTGGCATTGCAGAAAGAGTGTTGCCGGTGCTCGGCAAGATGTACCAGGAAAAAGGCGTCGAGCTGCGCGGCTGCGCGGCCACGCAGAAGATTCTGCCTGGCATCAAGGCCGCGACCGAGGAAGACTGGTACACGGAGTACCTCGCGCCGATCCTGTCGATCCGCGTGCTGGAGAACGTGGAGCAGGCGATCGATCACATCGCCAAGTATGGATCGGCCCACACTGACAGCATCGTGACTGAGGACATTACCCGTGCGCGCCGTTTCCTGCGCGAGGTAGATTCGAGCTCGGTCATGGTCAATGCCTCGACGCGTTTCGCCGATGGCTTCGAGTACGGCCTCGGCGCCGAGATTGGTATCTCGACCGACAAACTGCATGCCCGCGGCCCGGTTGGGCTCGAAGGACTCACGTCCGTGAAGTTCATCGTGCTCGGGGACGGGCACATCAGAAAATAGAAACGAGCAACAAGTAACAAGAACGGGTTTTACTTGCTACTGAATACATGATCGGCATCCTGGGCGGTACCTTTGACCCCATTCATTACGGCCACTTGCGTCCGGCACAGGAAGTGCAACGCGCGCTGGCACTGGCCGAAGTCCGCGTCATCCCCGCCGCGCAACCACCGCATCGCACGCCACCCGTCGCCACGGTTGACCAGCGTCTCAGGATGGTCGAGTTAGCCTGTGTCGAGTTTCCCGGCTTCCGTGCCGATGACAGCGAGATGCGGCGCGGCGGACCTTCTTATACCGTGCTGACACTGGAGGCATTGCGTGCCGAGATGGGGGATCGTCCGCTCTGTCTGCTCATGGGGGCGGATGCGTTTAAAGGTCTTGAGACCTGGCATCAATGGCGCCGGATTCCGGAACTGGCGCACGTGGTGGTGATGACACGGCCTGGCTGGACATTTCCGCATGAGAACGAACTGCCGCCGTGGGTGCGTGGTCGCGTTAGTCCCGAGGTGGGTGATCTGGCGAAAACCCCGGCCGGAAAGATTTTTTATCAGGCTGTGACGCCGCAGGATATTTCCGCCACCCGCCTGCGTGCGGCGATTGGCCGTAGCGAACCGATACCGGGCTGGCTGTCGCCAGCGGTGTGGGAATACATTAACGTAAACGGGATTTACCGGAAGAGAGGAAACTGATGCGGGCTAAAAAATTGTCAGCCAAGAAAATTTTGCAAGTGATCCAGGATACGCTGGAGGATGCCAAGGCGAAGGACGTTGTTATGCTGGACGTGAGCAAGATCAGCGATTTTACCGACTGCATGGTGGTGGCGAGCGGCACGTCGAATCGTCATGTCACCTCCGTTGCCGACAAGGTCGTCGACAAGCTGCGTGAACTCGGCCTGAGGCCGATCGGCATGGAAGGGATGAAAACCGGCGACTGGGCGCTGGTTGATTTCGGGGACGTCGTTGTGCACGTCATGCGTGAACAGATACGTGATTTTTACAATCTGGAAAAACTTTGGTCGGACGCCAAGGGCCTTGAAATAAAGAAGCCAAAAGCCCCACGCAAGAAAGCAAAGAGTGCGAAGAAGGGCACCGCCGTCACCAAAAAAAACGGTTAAGCGGCAGGATTTCTTTCCGGAATTTTTTAATCCTATAGACCTTGTCCATGTCTTTTGCGATGCCAGGGGTTGACGGCCCATGAAAATCCATATCATCGCTGTCGGCGACCGCATGCCCGAATGGGTGGAGACGGGCTATAAAGAGTACGCCAAACGTCTGCCGGCGCATTGCCAGCTGGTACTGCATGAAATCCCTGCCGGGCGGCGCAGCAAGAATGCGGATATCCCGCGCCTCACCGAGCAGGAGGGGGTACGCCAGCTCGCGGCCATCCCTGCGGGTGCGCGGGTGATTGCCCTCGATCGCACGGGAAAACAGTTGGATACCGAGGCCCTGGCCACCGAACTGGAGAAACAGCTCGCCAGCGGTAGTCAGCTTGCGTTGCTGGTCGGCGGACCGGAGGGGCTGGCGCCCGCGTGCCTGCAACGCGCCACTGAGCGCTGGTCATTGTCCCGACTTACCTTGGCGCATCCCGTCGTCCGCGTGGTGCTGGCTGAACAGCTTTACCGTGCGTGGAGCATCATTAACCACCTGCCGTATCATAGATAGCCTATGATTTACCTCGCCTCCGCCTCGCCACGCCGACAGGAATTGTTGCGCCAGCTCGGTATTGTCTTCGAGGTCCTGCCATCGAATATTCTGGAAGTGCAGGAGCGCGGTGAGTCGCCCGAGGCTTACGTGAGGCGAGTCGCCGCCGACAAGGCGCGCTTTGTGGAAAACCTCATCCGGGAACGTGGTTTGTCAGCGCATCCGGTGCTGGGCGCTGATACTGAGGTGGTGCTTGATGGGGAAATCTTTGGAAAGCCGCGCGACCGTGACCATGGAATCGAGATGTTGCAGCGCCTGGCAGGACACACCCACGAAGTGTTGTCGACGGTTTGTATGATGCACTCCGGAAAAGAACATGCGGCGCTCAGCCGCAGCCGCGTCACGTTTACGCCGTTGACACAGGCGGAAATCTGTCAATACTGGGAGACGGGCGAGCCGCTAGGAAAAGCCGGGGCCTACGCTATTCAGGGAAAGGCGGCGGCGTTCATTACCCGCCTCGAAGGCAGCTATTCCGGCGTGATGGGGCTGCCGCTCCACGAGTTGTCTGAGGTCATGAAAAAGATCGGAGCGGAAGGGTTGTGAGCGAGGAAATCCTGATCAATGTCACCCCACAAGAGACACGCGTGGCGGTTGTTGAAAATGGCGTGCTGCAAGAGGTGTACATCGAACGCGCGCGCCAGCGGGGAATCGTCGGGAACATCTACAAGGGCAAGGTGGTCCGCATCCTTCCCGGCATGCAGGCGGCCTTTGTGGACATCGGTCTTGAGCGCACCGCCTTTTTGCATGCCTCAGATATTCGCCCCTCCTCGACCCCCGATAACAGCGCGGCCGCGAATCCGCCCATCCATCAGTTGTTGCAGGACGGACAGGAGATTGTGGTCCAGGTGCTCAAGGATCCGTTCGGAACCAAGGGTGCGCGTCTGACCATGCAACTTACGCTGCCGGCGCGTTATCTCGTGTACCTCCCCTACAGCCAGCACATTGGCATCTCCCAGAGAATTGGAGATGAAGCCACGCGTGAGCGTTTGCGCACGCTCGTGAAGTCCGCGATGGCGGAGGGCGAGGAAGGCGGGTATATCCTGCGCACCCTTGGCGAGACCGCGACCGAAGAGGAAATCGAAACCGACATCCGTTATTTGCGGCGCGTGTGGACCTCCTGTCAGGAACGTATTCGTACCGCCTCGGTCCATACTCTTATTCACGAGGACCTGCCATTGGCGCTGCGCGCGATGCGCGATCTGGTGCGCGCTAACGTGGAATCCATCCGCATCGATTCGCGCGAGATTTTTAACAAGGCGCGTGATTTTGCGATTGAGTTTATCCCCGAGGCGGCCGCGCGCATCGAGCATTATCCGGGTGAGCGGCCTATTTTCGATCTGTATTCCGTCGAGGATGAGATTCAGAAGGCGCTGGAGCACAAGGTTACTCTCAAATCGGGCGGTTATCTGATCATGGACCAGACCGAGGCCATGACCACGATTGACGTCAACACCGGTGCCTATGTCGGTCGCAAGAATCTGGAAGAAACGTTGTTCAAGACCAATCTTGAGGCGGCGCAGACCATTGCCCGCCAGCTGCGGTTGCGCAACCTGGGCGGCATGATCATTATCGATTTTATCGACATGGCCGAACCGGAACACCGGCGTCAGGTATTGCGGGCGCTGGAAAAAGCGTTGTTGCGTGATCGAACCAAGGTGTACATGACGGAAATGTCTTCGCTCGGGCTGGTGGAGCTGACGCGTAAGCGCACACGCGATAGTCTGGAGCATGTCCTGTGCCAGACATGTCCGGTATGCCAGGGTCGGGGAAAGCTCAAGACACCGCATACGGTGTGTTACGAGATCTTCCGCGAAATCCTGCGTGAGGCGCGGCAATATGGTGCCAATGAGTATCTGGTACTGGCCTCGCAGGTGGTGATTGATTTGCTGCTCGATGAGGAAGCCAGCAGTCTGGTGAAGTTGCAGGAGTTCATCGGAAAGCCGATTCAACTCAAGGTAGAGTCGGTTTACTCGCAAGAGCAATATGACGTGGTGTTGATGTAGTGCAATCTTTTCGGGTTTCCTGGATCCAATGTCCGTAAAGTATCGCGTTGATCGATTACCCATCTCTGTTTGGCTGAGAAACCCTTCAAGGTGAGCCCAGCCCCGTTTGATTGGCGATGCGCTTTCATTTTTTCCCGAATGCGTCAAAATGATGCTTTACAACGCCTGCCTTTCCGGGCACGGGTTTAGCCGGTTCCATGAAAAAACGAATCCGCCGTTATGCCGTTCACATCGGCCGTTGGACGCTGCATATCGGCCGCTGGACATGGTATGTCTCCGCCGTGGTGCTGGTATTGCTCGCCATCGTGTTTTCGGCGGCGCGCCTGTTGCTGCCTTCGCTTGTGGATCGCAAGGTTGACCTTGAGGAGTATCTGAGTCGCCGATCCAGCCATCATGTACACATCGAACAGCTTTCCGCCTATTGGGACGGACTCCACCCGGGGTTGCGTATCAAGGGATTGCAGGTCTACGTCGGTGAAGGGTTGCGGCCGGCCATACGTCTGAGTGAGATGCGCGTCAGTCTCGCGCTGGTGCCGCTGCTGTGGGGGAATCTTGAAATCAACAGCCTCGTGGTGGTCAATCCGAGTCTGGCACTCGAGCGGCTTGAGGACGGGCGTTTCCGCATCTCCGGTTTTGATCCGTTGCACGCGAGCGAGCGTGCGGACGATGAGAAATTCGTCAACTGGCTGTTTCGTCAGAACAGTCTGGCCATCGAAAGCGGTGAGATGCAGTGGTTCGACCATAATGACCCCTCGGCCCCGATCCACCTGTCGCATGTGAATCTGACGCTGCAGAATAGCGGCGAGCGCCATCGCCTCGGTTTCAGTGCGGATTTCCCCCCGGAGATATGCCGCAGTTGTTCCGTGGTTATCGATGTTAAGGGCAATCCTCTGGTTTCCACGGAATGGGGCGGCGAGATCTTTTTGCGGGCGACGGAGGTGAACGTAAGCGCGCTGCCATTGATTGCGCGGGAAAGGCTCCCACCCGCTGTGCGTGGCCAGTTCACGACGCAGCTGTGGTCCGAGTGGGAGCACGGCCAGCCCACATTGATACGGGGAGCTACCCGTGTCTCCGGTCTGAGAGTCCCGATCGCGCATTGGGATGCCCCGCTTGTGATTAGTGAAGCCAGCGGCGACATCAATTGGGAGGTCGGAAGATCCGGCTGGCGACTGGATATGGCCCAGCCCACTCTCAAGCTGAACGGCCCGGTCTGGCAGGCCGGCCATTTGCGTATTACGCAGCAACCCGGGGAAAGCACGATTCAGATCAAGCATATCGATGTAGGGAACGTCACGCGTATTGTCGAGTATGTCAGGAAAGAAGTGGAAGATGACATGGAAGCGGCCGCTGGCATCGCCCCGGACGCGTTTTTCGATTTTTGGACGATCAGCAAACCCGAGGGCAGCGTGGATAATCTTAACCTGCGTCTCGTTGGTAACTGGATGGCACCGACGGACTTTGCCCTCGAGGCTGACCTGGCTGGCGTCAACGCCCAGGCGTACCGGAATTATCCGGGGATACGCGGTTTGGGCGCGCATCTTTCCATGACCCGCAACACGGGCCATGCGAAGTTCGATGTCTTCAATTCCGAAATTTCTTTGCCCACGGTATTTCGCGCGCCGTTGCCGGTGCGGCGGATGGATGGGGAGATCGACTGGGAAAAAACCGCGGATGCCTGGGAGATCCATGGAAACAGCCTGCATGTGGTCAGCGACGACGCGCGTGGAACCGGAAAATTGACCGTCCGTGTGCCCACGGACAGGACGCTTCCACCGCACGTGAAATTGCGTGTCGATTTTCATGACGGCAAGGGCGAGCATGCCGCGCGCTACTATCCGGTGCATCATCTCGGACCAGCTACGCTCGCCTGGATGGAACGCTCGTTTGTGTCCGGCGAGATTACCAACGGCTATCTGATTTACGATGGCGCGATCCCTGATTTTCCATTCCGCCACCAGACTGGAAAGTTCGAGCTTCGCGCCCATGTGCACGACGCCGTGTACAGCTATCTGCCTGGGTGGGAGCCGATCAAACACGCGGAGGTGGATGTAGCGGTCAACGGTCCCGAGGTGCTGGTGACCGGCAACGGCAAGATTGCGGAACTCGATGCCAATCAGGTGGCGGTCCAGGTAAAGGAAACCGAAGACGCGGGCCGGGTGGTGCAGGTCACCGGCAAGGTGGCGGGCCCGGTCAATGAAACGCTTTCGGTTCTGCGCGAGGTGAAATCGCCGGTCGGAACAGAATGGCTTGCCTATCTGCCATCTGGCCTGCGGGGCAATGGCCAGGGTTTCTTGAGTCTCGATCTCCGTATTCCGCTGGGCCATGTCGCGCAGACCAGCATCACTGGCGAGTACCGTTTCTTGGGGGCGGATCTGCTGCTGCCTGATACGGGCGTGAGCCTGCAGACGATTGAGGGCAAGATGCAGTTCACCGAGTCCGGCCTGCGTGAAGGCAGTCTGCACGGCCAGTTTCTAGGCGGGGACATCGTGGTGGCCGCGGCGCCACAACCAGATGGCCTGCAAATCTATGCGCAGGGTACCATCCAGGCGCCAGCGTTGACCCCGATTCTGGGCCCACGGATAGCGTCGCGTATTTCCGGAATTGCCGGTTGGCATGGTACGTGGCGGCGGAGCAAGGGTGTCAGCAGTGTTTACCTGGAATCTGATTGGCGCGGGCTCAAGCTCTCGCTTCCCCCTCCGCTTAATTTTCCAGAGGGTCTCGGTGAGGAAAAGCTCATTGTCAAAACTGAGTCGAGTTCACGCGATAATCATTTGTTGACGCTGAACGCAGGCCGTTCGGTGAATGGCAGGCTGGCCTTTTCCCGCCGTAACGATAGTTGGAATTTCAGCGGTGGGCGCATCGGCTTAAGTGATGTACGGGGAAGTACCAGTACGCCATACCGGGATGTCCCCATGCCGCGAGCGCAGGATGTGCGAGGGCAGCCTGTGGGCGCTGCTTCCGCCCCCTCCGAGGGTGTAAACACCGCACGCAGGAAGCCGGGAGCGACCGGAGAGCCAGTGGCAATACCCAAGGAGCCGGGGCTTTATCTCAGCGCGCGCTTTGCAGCCGTAGACCTGGATGATTGGTTGCCCTTGCTGGGCGATGGCCACCGCCCGTTACCAGATTTTTTCACCCGCGTGAGCGCCGAGATCAAGTCACTCGACCTGGTGAATCGCCGGTTCGAGTCCACATCACTCGATCTTTCCCGGACCCAAGACGGTTGGAGCGGTACGGTCGGCGGACCTTCCGCGGCCGGCCATATTCTGTTTACGGGAAAAGCCCCGGCTACGCGCATTGAACTCGACTTGGCGCGCCTGGCCTTGCCGGAGAAAGAGATTCAACGGCACAAGCCGGCATCGGATCCACATCGGTTTCCAACACTCACGATCCGCAGCAAATCGTTTCAATTGTTGAATAAACAATTGGGCGAACTGGATTTTGCCGCGGCGCCGGATGAACAAGGCTGGGTGATCCAGCGTTTCAATCTGACCCGACCGGAGATGAAGCTCGCTGTCAGTGGCAAATGGTGGATGGTTAACAACAAGCACGGAAGCGATTTTTCCATCGACCTCAGCAGTTCGGACATGGGCAAGACCATGGAGGCGTTCGGGATGGCGGATCAGATGTCGGGAGGAGACGTCCATATCAAGTCGCAGCTGGCCTGGTCGGATACGCCGGCGGGCGTCCAGATCGCCGGGCTGAACGGCAAGGTGGAGGTGGATGCGAAGAAGGGACGCTTCCTGCAGGTGAAACCGGGCGCCGGCCGGCTTTTCGGATTGCTGGATTTGAGCGCCATCGGCCGCTATCTCATGCTCGATTTCAGCCCGCTGTTCGGCAAGGGGTTTATCTTTGACCGGATTCAGGGCCAGATTGACATCCAGAAAGGCAATGCCACCACCCGGAATTTTCTGATCAAGGGGCCGGCGACCGAGATCGGTGTCGGTGGCCGGATAGGACTCGCGGCAGAGGATTTTGATCTGGATATCGAGATTCAGCCAAAATTGAGCGATACGCTCACGCTGGCAAGCTGGGGCCTGTGGGGGCCGCAGGTGGCGGTGGTGGTGCTCGCGGTGCAAAAGATATTCAAGACGCAGATCACAAAAGGAACCCATGTGGCCTATGTGGTTAAGGGGCCTTGGGACAAGCCGGTGATCACTAAATTGGTGAAGAACGATACGGAAAAAGCCAAGCCCAGTGACACAAACAAGTGAATGCGAACGCTCTCAATGCTATTCTACTGATAGGTAATTAGTTTCATTAGCTCACTTGCCGTTGTTCCCCCGGCTCACGTCACACAAAATGCATTACTCATGACTACCGACAGGAAAGTGCCGTGCCCCTAGTTGCCGCGATTCAGTTTGCCTCCGGCCCTCAGGTTTCCGCCAACCTTAACGAAGCCGCGCGCCTGATTGGCAACGCCGCGGATTCCGGCGCAGAACTGGTGGTGTTGCCTGAGAATTTCGCGATCATGCCGCTGAAGGATGCCGACCGCTTGGCGGTTGTCGAGAACGAGGGCCACGGTCCGATTCAGGATTTCCTGTCTGAACAGGCGCGCCTGCATCGGATATGGCTCGTGGGTGGCACCATCCCGTTCGCGGCAATAAACAAAGACAAGGTGCGCGCGGCGTGTCTGCTGTATAACGATCGCGGCGAGCGTGTGGCGCGTTACGATAAAATACATCTGTTCGACGTGAGCCTCGACAATGGTGAGCAGTACCAGGAATCGCGCACGATCGAGGCGGGAGACAAACCGGTAGTGGCCAATACGCCTTGGGGAGGACTGGGGCTCGCTGTCTGTTATGATCTGCGGTTCCCGGAGCTTTTCCGGGAGCTGCTCGATCAGGGGGCAGAAATGTTCGCTGTGCCCGCGGCGTTCACCGCGCATACCGGGAAGGCACACTGGGATGTACTGGTACGCGCCCGGGCGATTGAAAACCTTTCTTTTGTCGTCGCTTCCGCCCAGGGTGGCTATCACGTCAATGGTCGTGAAACACATGGCAATAGCATGATCGTCAGCCCCTGGGGCGAGGTGCTGGATCGGCTCGAGCGCGGCGCCGGTTTTGTCATCGCTGATTGCAATCGCGGACACTTGCAGAGTGTGCGTACCAGTCTTCCCAGCATTCAACACCGGCGGGTGCGCTGTGCAGGACGCAGTAGTGTTGCGGGAGCCCCCTCCGGGGAGGCGCACACCGCACGCAGGAATGCCGGGAGCGACCGCTCATGAGCGGCCTGCTCGCACTCGCGCGCCAGTCCCTGCTTGAGCCCGCCGGCATTGGCGAGACGGAGCTGGATCGCCTCATGGGCGGCCTCATGGGCGGCCATGTCGACTATGGCGATTTGTATTTCCAGTACAGCCGGCACGAATCCTGGTCGCTGGAAGAAGGTATCGTCAAATCCGGCAGCCACAACATCGAGCAGGGAGTCGGTGTGCGCGCCGTGTCCGGAGAGAAAACCGGTTTTGCCTATTCCGATGAGATCGTGTTGCCGGCGTTGCTGGATGCGGCCACCGCCGCACGCGCCATCGCCCAGCAGGGCGGACAGGGTCGGCAGCCGGTCACCTGGCGGGGTGAATCTGGATTGCAGCTCTACCCGCCGGCCGATCCGCTGGCGAGTCTCGCGGATGATGCTAAGGTGCAGCTGCTTGAGCGCGTTGAGCGCGAGGCGCGTGCGCAGGACCCGCGGGTAAAGCAGGTGATGGCAAGTCTTGCTGCCACGCACGAGGTGGTGCTGGTGGTACGTTCCGATGGTGTGCTTGCGGGCGATGTGCGTCCGCTGGTGCGGCTCAACGTTAGCGTGATCGTCGAACAGAACGGCCGGCGCGAGCAGGGCAGCGCCGGTGGCGGTGGACGCTTCACCTATGGATATTTTCTCGAGCAGGAACACGCGCTCGGGTATGCGCGCGAGGCCGTGCGTCAGGCGCTGGTGAATCTCGATGCCGCCGAGGCCCCGGCCGGCGCCATGACGGTGGTGCTCGGGCCCGGCTGGCCGGGCATCCTGTTGCACGAGGCCATCGGCCATGGGCTCGAGGGCGATTTCAATCGTAAGGGTACCTCTGCGTTCTCCGGTCGCGTCGGCGAGAAGGTCGCGGCCGACGGCATCACCGTGGTGGACGATGGCACGTTGCCCTCACGACGTGGTTCGCTCAATGTGGACGATGAGGGTACGCCCACACGGAAAACGGTACTGATCGAAAATGGCATTCTCAAGGGCTACATGCAGGACACGCTCAATGCGCGGCTCATGGGTGTGGCGCCCACCGGCAATGGCCGGCGCGAATCCTACGCGCATCTCCCCATGCCGCGCATGACCAATACTTACATGCTGGCCGGGGGTCGTGACCCGCAGGAAATCATCGCCTCGGTCGACAAGGGACTTTACGCCGTTAATTTTGGCGGCGGGCAGGTGGATATCACCTCGGGCAAGTTTGTGTTCTCGGCCTCGGAGGCCTATCTCATCGAAAACGGGAAAATTACACGCCCGGTGAAGGGCGCGACCCTCATCGGTAACGGTCCCGACGTGCTTCAGCGTGTCTCCATGATCGGCAACGATTTGCAGCTCGACCCGGGTGTGGGTACCTGCGGCAAGGAAGGTCAGAGCGTGCCCGTGGGTGTCGGCCAGCCGACATTGCGTATCGACGGGCTGACGGTGGGTGGAACCCAGGGATGAGTGCAGCGACTAACACCGCGATGACGCCTTTCTCCATCGTGGATACGGCGAGCCGCGAGCGCTTGACGGCACTGGTTCAGGAGGTTCTGGCCGAGGCCAAGAAGCAGGGAGCGACGACGGCCGAGGCCGCCGTCAATATCAGTCAGGGCCTTTCGGTCAGCGTGCGTCTGGGCGAAGTCGAAACCGTCGAACACACTCGTGACAAGGGGCTTGGCCTCACCGTTTATGTCGGCCAACGCACCGGATCGGCCAGCACCACGGATTTCGGCCGCGAGGCGTTGCGCGACACCGTGCGCGCCGCCTGTGCCATCGCCCGCCATACGGCGGAAGACGATTGTTCCGGCCTCGCCGATCCGGACCGGCTGGCACGCGAGATCCCGGATCTGGATCTGCACCACCCCTGGAACCCGGGGGTGGACAAGGCTATTGAGCTGGCACGCGAGTGCGAAGCCGCGGCACGAGGAGTAGATAAGCGCATCACCAATTCCGAGGGTGCTTCCCTTTCGACCCACGAGGGCCTCGAGGTTTACGGCAACACCCACGGTTTTCTCGGCGCGGTAGCGGGTAGTCGTCACAGTCTGAGTGTGAGCGTTATCGCGCAGGACGAAGCTGGCATGCAGCGTGATTATTGGTATACCTCCGCGCGCGATGCCAATACCCTCGATTCGCCGGCCATGGTCGGGCACCTGGCCGCGAACCGGACGCTCAAGCGCCTCAACGCGCGCCGGCTTTCCACACGCCAGTGCCCGGTGCTGTATGAGGCGCCGATTGCCTCCAGTCTGCTGTCGCATTTCGGTGGCGCCATTCGCGGCGGTGCGCTTTATCGCCAGGCGTCCTTCCTTCTCGATAGCCTCGGAAAGAAGGTATTCGCGGATTTTGTGCGCATTCACGAACAGCCCCACCTCAAGGGGGCTATGGGGAGTGCGGCTTTTGATAGCGAGGGTGTGGCCACCGCTCCGCGTGATCTGGTGCGCGACGGTGTTCTGCTTGGGTATGTGCTCGATTCCTATTCGGCGCGCAAACTCAAGATGCCGACCACCGGCAATGCCGGAGGGGTGCACAATCTTACTATTGCCCCCGGCCCGGACGATCTCGCGGCCTTGCTTAAGCGCATGGACACGGGACTCTTCGTGACCGAACTCATCGGATTCGGTGTCAATACGGTGACCGGTGACTATTCCCGGGGCGCCGCTGGTTTCTGGGTAGAAAACGGTGAGATCCAGTATCCGGTCGAGGAGATCACCATTGCCGGAAGCCTCAAGGAGATGTTCCTGCACCTGGCCGCGGTCGGCAGCGACGTCGACCTACGCGGCAATATCCGCACCGGTTCCATCCTGATAGAGAATATGACACTCGCTGGCAGTTAGTCGGGAGACGACTGCTTAATTAAATATCCCCCGCATGACACAAGAAACCGGTTGACATGGTTAGACGCCGAATTAAAATCCGGATGCTCTTAAACTAAAGAGAAGACTCTTTGTCAGACATTGTAGTTATAGACATTCTAGGTTCTAGCGGTTAAGTCTCCCCCAAGTTGTTACCATCCTGCTTGGGCTGCTTCCCGCCAGACATAAGCGGTGAAGCGGCACCACATGAAAGTCGCTGGCGTTCCGTCAGTGTTGTCGGTCCCGGTTTGTCCTAAAATATAAGATCTAACTGTGGGATGCGGTCATGCCGTCACCATCGCTTGTTTTGGTGTTCGGGTTTGACTTTGTCGTAACGGAGAATCGAGCATGCAGCACAAGGTATCCGGAGCTTACGCTCTAGGGGCGATCCTCGCGCGTTTTAAGTCTAGCAAAGACATATCGGCGAATATCACCGCGCAGGCCTCAGCGCAACTCGCCACCATGGCGCGGGTTGATGCAGAAACAGCGCTGCGGCAGCTCCAAAGTTCATCAGAAGGCCTGCTCGACCGTGAGGCCGAGGAGCGCCTGCAGCAGACCGGGCCGAACACCATTGCCCACGAAATCCACAAAAACGCTTGGCGCAAACTGCTCGAGCGTTTTGAGAATCCCCTGAACCTGCTGTTACTGGCGCTGGCCGTCATTTCTTTTTTCATGGGGGATTTCGAGGCCGGCACCATCATTTCGATCATGGTACTGATAAGTGTGTTGCTGTCCTTCTTCCAGGAATATCGCTCCAGCAATGCCGCTGAGAAACTTCGTGCGATGGTCAGTACCACCGCGACGGTTGTCCGTAAGGACACTCGTGAGGGAGTGCCATCCGAGGTGAGGGACGCGTTTCAGGTGAGATTGATGCCGCATGGTCCGGTTAGGAAGGAAGTTCCGTTGGAGACATTGGTGCCGGGAGACGTGATCCATCTTTCGGCCGGGGACATGATTCCGGCGGACGTGAGACTCCTGTCCGCCAAGGATTTATTTGTGAATCAGTCATCGTTCACTGGCGAGGCGATGCCAGTAGAGAAGTTCGCCAGCACTGAAACCGATCGGGCCAAGGGCGCATTCGATTTGTCGAATATCTGTTTCATGGGAAGCAATGTCGTCAGCGGTACCGCCACGGCAGCAGTGGTACTTACCGGGCCGCGCACCTACCTTGGTGCACTGTCGAGCAGCGTCGTCGGGCAACGGGTGCTGACCAGTTTTGACAAGGGCGTCAATCGGTTTACCTGGTTGATGATCTACCTCATTGCGGTCATGGTGCCGCTCGTTTTTCTGATTAACGGCTTGACCAAGGGCGATTGGATGCAGGCGCTGCTCTTTGCCATGGCGGTGGCAGTGGGGTTGACCCCGGAAATGCTGCCCATGATCGTCACCGTTAATCTCGCCAAGGGCGCGATCGCCATGTCACGCAAGAAGGTTATCGTCAAACGGCTCAACTCCATCCAGAACTTTGGTGCGATGAACATCCTGTGTACCGATAAGACCGGCACGCTTACCCAAGACCGGATCATCTTGGAAAAGCACCTGGATATCTTTGGGCAGGAGAACGAGGATGTTCTGGAATTCGCCTATCTGAACAGTTTTTATCAGACGGGTCTAAAGAATCTTTTGGACGTGGCCGTGCTTGATCATATGGAGCTGCACACCCGGTTGCGGGTGGAGAGCAGTTACCGCAAAGTGGATGAGATCCCCTTTGACTTTGCCCGCCGACGCATGTCGGTCGTGGTAGAAAAAAGTCGTGTGCAACACGTCCTGATCTGCAAAGGTGCCGTAGAGGAGGTGTTCAGCGTATGCAGCCGAGGCGAGGTTAACGGAGAGACGTTTGATTTGGATGAGGGTCATTTACAGCGCCTGAGGGATGTGACCCGGGAGCTGAACGAAGACGGATTCCGCGTGATCGCGGTAGCTTACAAGGAAATTCCAGCGCCATTGGTGACCTATTCCGTCAGAGACGAAGCCGATCTAGTGCTGGTTGGCTATATCGCTTTTCTTGATCCCCCGAAGGACAGCGCGATGGAGGCGATCGCGGCTTTGCACCGGCACGGTGTGCAGGTCAAGATCCTGACCGGCGATAACGAGGTCGTCACTCGCAAGATATGCAAAGAGGTTGGTTTGCCGGTTGATCGCATTGTCTTGGGCAGCGAGATTGAAACCATGTCCAGCGAGCAGCTGACCGCGGTTGCCGAGAGCGCAACGGTTTTCGCCAAGTTGTCTCCGGAACAAAAGGCTAACGTTATCCGGGCATTGCGTCAGCATGGGCATGTCGTTGGCTTTTTGGGCGACGGAATCAACGATGGTCCGGCGTTGAAGGCAGCGGATGTCGGCATCTCTGTAGATACCGCCGTCGATATTGCAAAAGAGTCGGCGGATATCATCCTGCTGGAGAAGAGTCTTCTGATATTGGAGGAAGGCGTGATCGAAGGCCGAATGGTGTTCGGGAACATTATCAAGTACATCAGAATGGGGGCGAGCTCCAATTTTGGCAACATGTTCAGCGTGCTGGGGGCGAGCGCCTTTTTGCCGTTTCTGCCCATGGCCCCCATCCAAGTTCTGGTAAATAACCTGTTGTATGACCTATCGCAGACAACCATTCCCACCGACAACGTGGATGAAGAATATCTAGCAAGGCCGCGGCAATGGGATATCGGCAACCTCACCCGGTTTGTACTCTTCATTGGGCCGATCAGTTCTATTTTTGATTACGCGACATTCTTTACCTTGCTCTATGCGTTTGGCGCCTGGGATCATGCGGCGTTGTTTCAAACCGGGTGGTTTGTCGAATCCCTGTTATCTCAAACCTTGATTGTGCATATTATCCGTACTGGCAAAATCCCCTTCGTGCAAAGCCGAGCCAGTCTGCCCCTGATGTTGACCAGTCTCGTGATATGCAGTTTTGGTGTCTGGTTGCCGTTCTCTCCCTTTGCGGGTGCGTTGGGCTTCACTTCCCTGCCACCGCACTACTGGCTGGCGCTCGGACTGATACTGGTGATTTACCTGTCTCTCACGCATTTTGTGAAGAGCTGGTTCATTCGGCGCTATGGGCTTAGCTAACCGAATCCACCGCTAGATGTGATCCGGCCTGTCAAATCAGCGGCTGGATTTCCGACGGGGACAGCAAAAAAACGCCATAAATACCCTGAAATCAGCCAGTTATCCGATAGTTTTGCGTTAGTTCAGGAATGTGCCATATTTAAATAAATGATTGAATCGGAAAACAACATGGTTCCGAACGTACTGACATTAATCAGCCAAGCGATCAAAGAGAAGCACTGCATCGCTATCCGCTACCACGATCAACGCCAGATCCGGGTGGTGGAGCCGCACGCCGTGTATACGGATGAGCGCGGCGAGATGGTCGTGGATGCCTACCAGACGCGCGGATTCTCCTCCTCGAACCGTCCCGCGCCGTTCTGGCGTCCGTTCCGGCTGAAGAAGATTACGGCGGTTTCCGTGCTGAAGGAGTCGTTCGAGCCGCGCGTTACCGAAGGGTTCAGTGCCAATCGCCTGAAGTATCGCAACGGCTTGGTGGCGATTGCACAGGATACCCGACCGACCTTCGGTTACGTTCCCCCATCCCAGACCACCGAGGTCGGGCCGCATCTTCCCCCGGGTGTTCGCCGTTAACTAAGTCTTACCACGCAACGAGGGTTTGACGGCGCCAGCATTGAGCGTGTCCACCAACGCGTGGACTTCCCGTGTGTCTCGCAGTTTCAGTACCCGCCGTGAAAATCTGGTGAGCTGGTCCACGCTGCTTTCCCGCACAATCTTCTTGACCACCAGCAGTGTGGCCGGATGCATGCTGAATTCTGAGAGCCCGAAACCGAGCAGCAGGCGGGTATAACGCGGATCACCCGCCATTTCGCCACACATCGCCACCGGAATGCGTGCCTGCTTGGCTGCCTCGATGGTAAGCACGATGAGCCGCAACACCGATAGATGCAACGGGTCGTAGAGGTAGTTCACGGCATCGTCCACGCGATCGATGGCCAGAGTGTATTGGATAAGATCGTTGGTGCCGATGGAGAAAAAGTCGAGATACGGCGCGAACAGGTCGGCAGAGATGGCGGCGGCCGGTACCTCGATCATGCCGCCGATGGCGATCTTGGGGTTGAACTTTTCGCGTTCACGCCGGAGTTCGTTCTTGGTTTCCTCAATGAGGTCGAGCACCTGGAACAGCTCATCTTGACTCGACAGCATGGGGATCATCATGCGCACGTTGCCAAAGGCGGAGGCGCGCAGGATAGCACGTAACTGTGGGCGGAAGATCGAGGTATCGTGCAGGCATAGCCGCACGGCGCGCAGGCCCAGCGCCGGATTGATCGTGACCGGTGCGTTGTCACGCCCGCCGTCCACCTGCTTGTCGGCGCCAAGGTCGAGGGTGCGGATAGTCACCGGCTTCCGAGGGAGCGCCTTGACTACCTTCATGTAGGCACGGAACTGTTCTTCTTCGTTGGGCGGTTCCGCACGGTTCATGAACAGGAATTCTGTACGGTAGAGGCCGATGCCCTCGGCACCGGCCTGGCTGGCGGCGCGCACGTCGGCAGGTAACTCGATATTGGCAAGCAGCGCGATACGGTGATTGTCGCGCGTGATGGCGCGGCTGGTGCGCAGCCGGTTCAGTTCCTTGCGTAGCTGGACGATATCTTTCTTGCGCCGCTCGTATTCGGCGAGAATGCCACGGTCGGGATTGACAATCACTATCCCGCGCTTGCCGTCGACGATCAACTCCTCGCCCGGCCGGATGTAGCGTGTGGCGCTGTGTACCGAAACGATAGCCGGGATACCGAGGCTGCGCGCAATGATGGCCGTATGCGAGATGGGTCCGCCCAGATTGGTGACAAAGGCACGGACCCGGTTGTGTTTCAATATCACGGCATCTGCTGGGGTGAGATCGTCGGCGACGACGATCTCACCTTCTGTAATCTTTTCGTGCTCATCATAGTTCTGGCGCATGAGATTGCGCAGGATCCGCTCGACCACCTGGTTGACGTCTATCTTCTTGTTGCGCAGATAGTGGTCATCCATTTGTTCGAACATCTGGCACAGCATGTCGCTATGTGTCTTGAGCGCCCATTCGGCATTGCACTGCTGATTCCGGATGGCCTCGATGGGGGCTGCCGAGATCATCTTGTCGTCGAGCATGAGCAAATGCGCATCGAGGAAACTTGAGGCTTCCGACGGTGCATTCGCGGGAATATGCTCGCGGATGGTCAGGAGCTGGCGCCGCGCCGCTTCGATGGCGCGATGGAAACGGGTGACTTCTTCTTCCAGGAAATCCTTGGGGATGACGTATTCGGGGATTTCCGGTAATTCGCGCTGCAGCACAAAGGCCTTGCCAATGGCAATGCCGTCGCTGACGCCGGTGCCGTGCAGGGAAAGCATTACTCGGCCTCCCCGAAACGGTTGGTGACCAGTTCCGAAAGCGCCTCGAGCGCTTTTTTCTCGTCCTTGCCATCGGCACACAGTTCGAGTTCGGCGCCCTTGGCGGCCGCCAGCATCATGATGCCCATAATGCTCTTGCCATTGACTTGCTGGCCGTTACGCTTGAGGGTGATCTCGGAGGCAAATGCGGAGGCGAGACTGACGAGCTTGGCCGAGGCGCGTGCGTGCAAACCGAGCTTGTTGACGATGAAAATCTTTTGGCAGCGCATCAACGCTTTTCCTCAATGACCGGAGGGTTACCGGCGCAGACGATGCCGCTGCACCCGCCACTAAGCGCCTTGTCGATGAGACCATCCATCCCCATGTGACGGTAGTTCAGTATGCGCAGCAACATGGGCAGATTCACACCGGTGACGAGTTCTATCCGGCCTCGTTGCAGGCGGCGGCAGGCCACGTTGGTGTGTGTGGCACCGTAGACGTCCGCCAGAATCAGCGCCCCCTCTCCCTGATCAACCTTGCGCAGGCACTGATCGAGATTCTCGTCAATGCGTTCCGGTGATTCGGCAAAGTCCAGCTCTACCGACTCGAGTTGTGACGGTCGTTTGCCGAGCGTGTGTTCCACCGCGGCAATCAGGCCGTTGCCGAGGTTTTTGTGCGCGAGGATCAACAATCCGATCATTTCATTTCTCGATGGCGTACCTGGGTTTTGACACCCTTGCCCGCGAAGTATGTGGACAGTTGTTGCACCAGATAAACCGAGCGGTGCTGCCCCCCCGTGCATCCGATGGCAATGGTCATGTAAGTCCGGTCCTCACGCTCGAAACGTGGCAGCCATTTTTCCAGAAAGACATGTATTTCCTCAAACATGGCATGCACTTCGTCTTCTTTTTCCAGGAACTGGATCACGGGTTCATCCAGACCCGTGAGTGGACGCAGTTCGGATTGCCAGTAAGGGTTGGGCAGACAACGCACGTCAAAGACGTAATCGGCATCCAGGGGGGTACCGTGCTTGTAGCCGAAAGACTCAAACAGCAGGGTAATACCTACTGTCTCCTCACCATGTGAGAAATTGCGCACCTGTGTCCGCAGCTCGTGGGGGGTGGTGTGTGTGGTATCGATACGCAAGGCAGCGGCGAACGAGAGCGGTTCAAGCAGCTGTTTTTCCAGAACGATCGCTTCCATGAGCGGGGTGTGCTGATCCAGCATGGGGTGCTTGCGGCGTGTTTCCTTGAAGCGCTTGATCAGGATCGAATCTTCGGCCTCAAGAAATATGATCCGGTAATGGATGCCCAGGGCATGCAACTCGTCCAGGCTTTTCGGGAGGTCGGCAAGAAAGGCGCGGTTGCGCACATCCACGCCGACCGCCACGTTCTGGATCGCGTCGCTGCCGATGGCGGTAAGCTGGCCCGCGAAATGCGGCAACAGGGCGGCCGGGAGGTTGTCGACGCAGTAGAAACCGGTGTCCTCCAAGGCCTGAAGGGCGATGGTCTTCCCGGATCCGGACAACCCACTGACGATAAAAAAGCTCATTCGCCGGAATTATTGATGTGGGCCTGCTGGCGTTTGATGAAATCCTCAAGGGGATTGATGCCCCACATCCGCAGGATATAGGAACGGGTTGCCGCCTCGACCAACACGGCAAGGTTGCGGCCAGGGCCGACGAACAAGGTGACCTCCGGAATGCTGACATCAAGGATGGCGCGTTTCTTTTGATGTACCTGCAGGCGGTCGATCTTGCTCATTTTCTTGGGCTGGATCTGTTCCAGACGCACGATCAGGTGCAGTTTTTTCCTGTGCCGCACGGCGGTCTCACCAAACATCAGGCGGACATCCAGAATGCCGAGGCCGCGTACTTCGAGGTAATCGGACAGCAGGGTGGGGCATTGCCCGACCAGCGCGTCCGGACCGACGCGCACGAATTCGACGGCATCGTCCGCAATCAGGCGATGGTTGCGTGACAGCAGCTCGAGCGCGAGTTCGCTTTTGCCGATGCCGGACTCACCAGTGATGAGCACGCCCATGCCCAGGACTTCCATGTAGACGCCGTGCACGGTGATGCGCGGGGCGAGCATGCGTGTGAGGTAATACTGGAGGTGGTCGATGAGTACCGGGCTTGGCAAGGGACAGGAAAACAGCGCCAGCTGATGTTTGTCGGCGGCCGCGACCATGTCCGGCACCGTCTTTTTTTTGTCGGCCACGATCACGGCCGAGGTTTTTTTGCTGGTGAATAGGTTGTGGATGGCTTCCGCGTGTTCTTTCTTCCCGAGCTTGGCGAGATAGGCAACTTCTGACTCGCCGATGACCTGAATGCGGTTGGGGTGGACAAAATTGAGGTGGCCCGCGAGTGCCATGCCGGGAAATTTCGCCGTGGTCGGTTCCAGCAGGCGATTTTTGCCCGCCCGCCCGGCTACCCATTTTAATTTGAGCGCTTCTGCCTGGGCCTCAAAAAGATCGTTTGTCGTCAGTGCCGGTGCAGTCATGATGATGTTGTGTCAGAGAGCCGGTTCTCGGCATTGGCAATACACTGACAGATCTCCTCCGCCGTCATGGCTTGCAGGAGTTTCTGCCTGGTTTGCACGTTATTGAATATTCCCGCCAGGAGCGCAAGAAGCCGCAGGTGTTCATTTTCCACGTTCTCCGGCACCAGCAGGGCGAAGACCATTTTGACAGGTTTGTGGTCAATCGCGCCATAGTCCATTTCATTTTTTAGAGTGACAAAGGCGCCTACCGCTTTAGGCAGGTTCTTGAGCCGACCATGGGGGATGGCGATGCCCCGGCCGATACCAGTACAACCTTGTTGTTCGCGTTCGTTCAGCGCGTCAAAGGCCGTCCGGCAAGCCGGACCAGATTCGGTCAGACTCAGTAATTGGCTGAGTTTTTCCAGGAGGAGAGATTTGTTGTCGACAGTCAAACACAGGGAAACGCGCTCGGGGCAAATCAGTTCCTGAACGCGCATAACGTTTACCCGCAAGAAATCCCGCCAACTTCTGGGGCTGAGCCCGGAGTGGTCAGGTCACTTTCTGCTTTTTGATCGATCCTTCGTCGCGGTGATGGCTGGTGGTCTTTTCCTTGTGCTTGAGCACCTGACGGTCAAGCTTGTCGGCCAGAGCGTCGATGGCGGCGTACATGTCGGCTCCCTCGGCATTGGCGTGAAGCGCGGCGCCGCGGGTATGAATCGTGGCCTCGGCTAAGTGCCGGTTCTTCTGTACGTGCAGAACGACGTTGGTGTTGGTGACGTGGTCGAAGTGTTTCTGGATGCGTCCGATCTTTTCTGAGGCGTAGCTGCGCAGGGGTTCGGTGATATCCACTTGATGGCCGCTTACCGTGATTTGCATGTATTCTCTCCGGTTGGATTAGACAAGTGATTTTCTCTGACTGGAAGGCGGAATTTTCATGGATTCGCGATATTTTGCGACCGTCCGCCGGGCGACATTGATGCCTTGTTTGGACAGGATCTCGGCGATCTTGCTGTCACTGATGGGCTTTGCCGGTGTTTCGCTCTCTACCAGTTTCTTGATCAGCTGGCGAATGGCAGTGGCCGAGCAGGTGCCACCGTCCGCCGTCGAGACGTGGCTGGAGAAGAAGTATTTCAACTCAAAAATGCCACGTGGCGTCAGCATGTATTTGTTGGTGGTGACCCGCGAGATCGTCGACTCATGCATGGTGACCACTTCCGCCACATCATGCAGCACCAGCGGCTTCATGGCCTCGGCGCCGTGATCGAAAAAGGCGCGCTGCCGGTCGACGATGGTGCGCGCGACCTTAAGCAATGTGTCATTGCGGCTCGACAGACTCTTGATAAACCAGCGTGCCTGTTGCAGTTGATCCTGCAGATAGCGATTGTCAGCACTGGAATCGCCGCGGTGGATCATCTTTTCGTATTGGCGGTTGACGCGCAGCTTCGGCGAGACATCCGGGTTGAGGTCTGCACGCCATACACCACGCACTTTTTTGACAATAATGTCCGGCACCACGTAGCTGGCTTGTGACGACGTTACGCTGTTTCCCGGGCGCGGATTGAGGTGCTGGATGATCTCGATGACCAGCTGCAATTCCTCCGCGGGCAGTTTCAGGTTGCGGCGCAGCGGGATGTAGTCTCGGTTTGCCAGGAGCGAGAGGTTTTCCGGTGTGGCGAGTGTCAACGCCGCTTTCAGATGAGGGGTGTCCAGGCTGAGCATCTTGAGCTGTAACTGCAGGCACTCGCTCAGGGTGCGCGCACCCACCCCGATGGGGTCGAAGTTCTGAATCTGGTGCAGAACCGCCTTGACCTCGTCGACCTCAATCGGCAGGCTCTTGCTCAGGGCCTGCTGGATTTCTTCGAGGGTGCAGGCGAGATAGCCGTCCTCGTTGATGGCGTCAATCAGGGCGAGGGCGATTTGCTTGTCATTGTCGGAAAACACGGTCATTTGCATCTGCCACAGCAGGTGGTCGTGCAGCGACTGTGGCGGGCTGTTGCGTGACTCGATGTCCGGGAAGGAGTCGTCGTCGGAACGTGAAGAAGAGGACGTGGAGGCGGCGGGATAGTCGAAGTTGTCCGCCCAGTCATTGTCCAGGCTGTCGCTCTCGTCTGTTCCCTTCTCCATGCTGATGTCTGTAGCCTGGACGGACTCACTCTCATATGGCGTGACCGTCTCCTCCGCGTCATCCGGATTCTCGGTGGAGGGGGTGTCTGCGTCGTTCTTTGTTTCCGTGGACTCTTCGTCTCTCTCGTTTTCCTCGAGCAGCGGGTTGCTCTCCAGGACTTCCTGAATTTCCTGCTGCAACTCAATGGAGGAAAGCTGCAGCAGCCGGATAGCCTGCTGCAGCTGGGGGGTGATAGTTAGGTGCTGACCTATTCTGAGGTCAAGTGACTGCTTCATAGTGCCAAGTTATTTTGTGCTTAATCCGTTTCGCGCCGTTAGACGGCGATTGCATTGCTCTCTGCCTGAAAGTTTAGTCTATTTTGTACAGATGGGGAGGGCCGGTGACAGTTTTCTGTGTGCGGCCCTGTCTGGCGGAAAATACGGACTATACTCTAAAAAACGCTTGGAGAATGTCTTAAAGACGGAAATCCTCACCCAAGTAAACCTTTTTCACTGTGTCATTATGTAGGATGACAGTCGGTGATCCTGCCGTCAGTACGCGGCCCTCACTCATTATATAAGCGCGATCGCAGATCTTCAGGGTTTCCCGCACGTTATGATCGGTAATTAGCACGCCTATCCCGCGTTGTTGCAAATGACGGATAAGTTGTTGAATTTCAACTACCGAAATTGGGTCCACCCCGGCGAAGGGCTCATCGAGCAGCATGAAGCGCGGCGCCGTAGCGAGCGCGCGTGCGATCTCCACGCGGCGCCGCTCACCGCCGGAGAGGCTGATGCCCAGTGTTTCGCGCCGCGCGGCGATGTTCAGATCGCGCAACAATTCCTCAAGCAGGCGCGTTCGATCTGCTTTCGACAGGTCCGGCCGCGTTTCGAGGATCGCGAGGATATTTTCCTCGACAGTCAGGTTACGAAATACGGAAGGTTCCTGCGGCAGATAGCCAAGTCCAAGACGGGCGCGCTGGTGCATCGGCAAATCGCCGATGTCAGCTTCATCCAGGTGGATGGTTCCGCCGTCCACGAGGACGAGGCCCACGATCATGTAGAAACAGGTGGTTTTGCCGGCACCGTTCGGTCCGAGCAGGCCGACAATTTCTCCGCTTTTTATCTCCAGCGAAACATCATTGACGACTTGGCGACCCTTGTACTGTTTCCTCAGGTGTTCGGCGATCAGTCGGCTCATGGTGCGGGAGTGCTGTTTGTCGATGATTTCTTCGGTTGAATGATGACTTTGATGCGGCCGTCGTTGCTGTCGTCGCCGGTGGCGCTCAGGTGTTTATCATCGATACCGTAGTGAAGCGCATGGCCCGTGAACAGGTCGGTTCCTTGACGCAGGGTCACGTTACCAAACATGTCCACTTTCCTTGAAATCATATGATATTCCACTTTATTGGCCTCCGCCTGAATTTCTTCATTCTGTTCATCGGCCTGCTGGCGTAGCTTGACCGGTTGTCCCGTGGCCACGACGTATTCGGTTATGTTTTGGCGCGTGTGGGTTTCCATGCGATCGGCCCGGATCGACAGGTTCCCCTGCTCCAGTATGACGTTGCCACGATAGACGGCGATGCCGGTTTTCTCGTTGGCGTCAACCGACCGTGCGTTGATGCTAAGTGGTTCGTCGTTGTCATCCTTGTGTGCCTGTGCCGGAAGGGCTGGCAGCGAGAAACAGAGCAGCCAAAGAAAAAACCAGAGGCCACCGGAATCGGCCATGGGTGTGAAGCGCCTGGTTTGTGTCATTTATTTGTCCAGCATGATCTTCATGCTATCGGTCCTGACCTCGCCCCCGGACTGGAGCGGGTCGTGTCCGCGTGAGGCCAGCACGTTCCCGTTCATGAGTATCTGACTCCCATCCTTCGGGATCCAGCCTTTGTCCGCGCGTGTGTGCACAGGGGCGGTGTTGTCTTCTCTGTACTGTATCAGGTAGGGGTGGTCCAGATCGGAACTTCCGTCGTCGGCGTAATGTATGAGTTGCTTGGCCGAGAGTGAATAACGTTTCCGGCCCAGTTCATTCATGGTGGTCGTGGTGAATTTTTCGATGATGTAATCGGGGTCATGATGTATTTTCCCGTCAGGCGCGATCTCCGACACAGAAATGGTATGCGTGAGCCACCATGAGCCTCCGGCGATCAGCGCAAGCACCAACACCACGGTGATTCTTTTGGCGTCCAGAAGCATGGGCGATGACTAACCGCCTTTCACGGGAGAGAAATATTTCTGCATCTCTTGGTCGTAGGTGCCCTGGGCGTACATGATCAATTCACATACCTCGCGCGCCGCGCCATAGCCGCCGGAACCGGGCGTGACCCAGTGCGCATGTTGCTTGACCAGCGCATGCGCATTCTGTACCGCAATGGCGAGCCCTACCTGCAGCATGATGGGAAGGTCGACTACATCATCGCCGACAAAGGCGGTCTGCTCCGGGTGTAGTTTTAGTTCATCGATCAGTCGGTGGTAAACGGGCAGCTTCTCCACGCATCCCTGGTAAACATGGCGGATGCCCAGGTCCCTGACACGAAGCAACACCACTTTTGATGTGCGACCGGTGATGATGCCGGCAGCCACGCCATTGCGTTGCAACATTTTTACTCCATGGCCATCCAGGGAATTGAAGGCCTTGTATTCCTGGCCGTCATCGCCGAGCACGAGCCGCCCATCCGTGAGGACGCCGTCGACGTCGAACAGTACGAGCTTTACCTTCGCCGCGAGCTCAAGTATTTGTGGACCGACATCGAACGCCGGCCTGAGAATTTGGCCCATCAGATTACCCCGGCGCGGAAAAGGTCGTGCATGTTCAGTGCCCCAAGCACAAGGTTATTGTCATCTACCACGAACAGCCCGTTGATTTTTAGCGAGCGCATGAGCTGCACTGTTTCCGCGGCCAGCCGGTCGGCGCGCGTGGTTTTCGGGTTGTGGGTCATGACTTCCGTAATCTTGGCGGCGTACACGTCGACGCCGCGATTGAGCACGCGACGTAAATCACCATCGGTCAGGATGCCGATGAGGTGCCCGGTTTTGTCCACGACACCGGCCATGCCGAGACCCTTGCCGGTCATCTCGAGCAACGCCTCACGCAGCGAGGCGGTTTCGGAAACCTGGGGAACCGCAGCACCGGTATGCATGATGTCGCTGACATACAAAAGCAAACGCCGACCGAGCCGTCCGGCCGGATGAGAACGGGCAAAGTCCTCGGGGGTGAATCCGCGTGATTTGAGCAGGGCCACGGCCAGCGCATCGCCCATGGCCAGTGCGGCCGTGGTGCTTGCCGTGGGCGCAAGATTGTGCGGGCATGCCTCTTTCTCCACACCGACGTTGAGTACGGCGTCGGCCTGACGGGCAAGGCTGGAATCCATTCCCCCGGTGAGTGCCACTAGCTTTACACCCAGGCGTTTGATGATCGGGAGGATGGTGAGGATTTCCTCGGTCTCGCCGGAGTTGGAAATCGCGAGCACGATGTCTATTGGCGTGATCATGCCGACATCGCCGTGGGAGGCTTCGCCGGGGTGAACGAAGAACGCCGGTGAGCCGGTGCTGGCGAGGGTGGCCGCGATCTTGCCGCCGATGTGTCCGCTCTTGCCCATGCCGGTGACGATCACACGCCCCTGACAGGCAAGAACCATTTCGCAGGCCTTGACGAACTGACCGTCCAGACGCTTGGTGAGCGCGTTAAGCGCATCGGCTTCGAGCTGGATCACTTCGCGTCCCAGCTGCTCGAAAGAAATATGTTCAGTCATGTGCTTCGCGGTTTAGCTAGCTTGGGGTACTCTTGCCATGAGTATATAGAAACGGCCGTGATTATCCCATGGACCCCATTGGCTTTCACAGTATTCTGATCCTGCTCGGCGTGGCCGTGGTGCTGGTCGCGCTCTTCCGTTATCTGCAGTTGCCGCAGATTCTGGCCTATCTGTGCGCCGGTATTATCGTCGGTCCCTACGGGATGGGCTGGATCCCGGATCTCGAAGGCACGCGTACCCTGGCCGAGTTCGGGCTCGTGTTCCTCATGTTTACCATCGGGCTGGAGTTCTCGCTGCCGCGGCTCATCGCCATGAAGCACATCGTGTTCGGCCTTGGCGGCGCACAGGTGTTCATCAGCTGCGTGGTGTTCGGTTTCGCCGCGTGGTCGTTCGGAGTGTCGTTCCAAGGCGCGATTGTGATCGGCGGCATGCTGGCCATGTCCTCGACGGCCATTGTCATGAAACTGCTCACCGAGCAACTCGAACAGAACTCGCGTCACGGACGGAACGCCATCAGCGTTCTGCTGTTTCAGGATCTGGTCGTGGTCCTCTTCCTGATTTTAATCCCCGCCATTTCCGGCGAGATCGAGCAGTCGGTGTGGTCTACGCTCGGGTGGGTGTTGCTGAAGAGTGTGCTGGTACTGGTCGGCATTATTCTCCTGGGACGCTGGCTGTTGCGGCCATTCTTTCACGAGGTGGCTTCGGCGAAGCTGCGCGAGTACTTTATGCTCGCAGTCCTGCTGCTAACGCTGGCGTCGGCCTGGGTCACCGAGGTGGCGGGACTATCGCTCGCGCTCGGCGCGTTTCTCGCCGGCATGATGTTGGGTGAGACGGAATACCGCCATCAGGTAGAGGGTGATATTCTGCCGTTCCGCGACATTCTCCTCGGGCTATTCTTCGTCACCATTGGCATGATGCTCGATTTGAGCATTGTGCAGCAGCTGTGGCCGTGGATCTTGGCATGTGTGGCCGCGATCATCCTTTTCAAAACATTACTGATTCTCGGATTGGGCAAGATGTTCGCCTTCGAGACCGGCGTGGCGCTGCGCACGGGCATGGTCTTGTCGCAGGTCGGCGAATTTGCTTTTGCACTGTTGTTGCAGGCGGATCATTTTCATCTCTTCAGCGTCCAGGCATCCCAGATTTTGCTGGCCTCGGTCGTGCTTAGTATGATGATCGCTCCGCTCATCGTGCGCTACAATGGGCGTCTGGCCAAGCGTCTGGTCCCGAGTTATACCCGCGCGCGCGAAAGCAACCTCGATGTCATCCGTGCCGAGGTGGGAGGGGCAAGCAAGCATGTCATCCTCTGCGGTTATGGCCGCAGCGGTCAGAACCTTGCTTGGATGCTAGAGCAGGAAGGGGTGTCAAGCCTCGCGCTCGATCTCGATCCGGTACGGGTGCGCGATGCGCGCGATGCCGGCAAGCCGGTCGTTTATGGCGACGTGACACGTCGCGATGTGCTCGAGGCGGCCGGACTGCAACGTGCGGCGGCCATCGCCATCAGTTTCTATGATGTGTCGAGCGCGCTTAAGATTCTCGAAGTCACGCGTCATGTGCGCCCCGACATGCCGGTGATCGTGCGCACGATGGACGATGCCGATCTCGAGCGGCTCAAGATGGCGGGAGCCACCGAGGTGGTGCCCGAGAGCCTCGAAGGCAGTCTAATGATGGGCTCGCACCTGTTGTTGCTGCTGGGTGTGCCGGTGTCGCGCATTGTGCGTCACGTGCGCGACGTGCGTGCCGACCGCTATCGTATGTTGCGCGGGTTTTTCCATGGTGAAGACATGTTCGACGGCAAGGAAACGCATGCCTATCAGGAACGGTTGCATTCCGTGACGCTGCCGAGTGGCGCGAAGGCGGTCGGCATGCTGCTGGTGGAGTTGCATTTGGAGGATGCCGGGGTCAGCGTCAGCGCGGTGCGCCGTGGCGGCATTCGCGGACCGGAGCCCGCGCCACACACGAAGCTTGCGACGGGTGATGTACTGGTACTGTATGGTACGCCGGAGGCTCTGGAAGAGGCGGAGAAAATTCTGCTCGAAGGTTGAGGATTTGTATGAGTTTCAATGACCATTTCTCGCAGCATGCCGGCGATTACGCCAAATACCGTCCGGATTATCCGGAGGCATTGTTCGAGTTTCTGGCGACGACGGCACGCGGGTGTGAACTGGCCTGGGATGCCGGTACCGGCAGCGGCCAGGCTGCGCTGGGCCTGACAAAGTATTTCGATCGTGTGCTGGCGACGGACCCCAGCGAAAAACAGATTCAGAATGCGGTCAGGCATGCCAAAATTTCTTACACCGTGGCGCCCGCGGAACAGACGGATATTCCATCGCGCAGCGTGGATTTGATTACGGTGGCGCAAGCACTGCACTGGTTCAATCTTGATGCGTTTTATCAGGAGGCACGGCGCGTTCTGAAACCGGACGGCCTACTGGGCGTGTGGTGTTATGGCCTGTGCGAGATCAACCCGGCCGTCGATGAAGTCGTGCGGCATCTCTACGCGAACATCGTCGGGTCGTACTGGCCGCGCGAGCGGAAGTTTATCGATGAAAAATATCAGACCATTCCCTTTCCGTTTTCTGAACTGCCGCCGCCGGTGCTGCACATGCAGCAAATGTGGGACTTGAGCGATTTCGTAGGTTATCTCCAGACATGGTCGGCCACACAGCGGTTCTGGCAGGATAACGATCAGAACCCGCTCGATATCATCCGCAAGGCACTGACGCGCGCCTGGGGCGAGGCGCACCAGAAACACAGGGTGCAATGGCCGATTTATATTCGTATCGGCAGAATATCGACTCTGCCTGCCGGCCGATCCTAACAAGATAAGATAAGAGCAAATTTTGCAATGCCAAAAAAGATTCTGGTGATTCTTGGCCAGCCGCAGCGGCATAGTTACGGTGGCGCGCTGGCCCAAGCCTATGTTGCCGGAGCCAGAGAAGCGGGCGCCGAAGTCAGAGAAACTTATCTTGGCGATCTCAAGTTCAATCCCATCGCCACCATAAGTCTTGCCAACCTGGCGGAACTCGAACCCGATCTCGTCCAGGCGCAGGAGGCGATCACGTGGGCGGATCACCTGGTATTTGTTTATCCCATCTGGTGGGGAACGATTCCGGCCTTACTGAAAGGGTTCGTTGAAAGAATTTTTCTTCCTGGCTTTGCGGTGAACTTCCACGAGAACGATCCGTTCTGGGACAAGTTGCTTGCCGGACGCAGCGCGCGCCTGATCGTCACGCTCAATACGCCATCGTGGTATTACCGTTGGGTGCTCGGCCAGCCGGGACACAGGACAATGAAGAACACCATTCTTGAATTCTGCGGTATCAAGCCGGTGCGCATCACCGAAATAGGACCCATGCGCAACTCCACCGATACGACACGACAGCAATGGTTAGAAAAGGTCAAAGCATTGGGCAGGGGACTTGCTTGAGAGCAATGGCAGACCGGGTTGCATACTAAATTCTGACCGAGTTTTCGCTACAAGAGTTTCGTTTGTTCTTTCCCACATCGTTCGCAACGCAGAAGCGTGACTAGTTTTCCTTGCCGTACATCGAATTTTCTTTCTGCCATCACCTTCCATTTGTGAAAGCCGTTCTTGCATAAGGTTTTGCCCTCGGCCTTTTCGTTCAAGGATGGCTTTTTGAATTTTATGATCTCGCCCATGCGGGGTGATTATGCGTTTGTCCTGTGAAACATCCCGAAAAAAAACTCACGTGTCCGGCGTGAACGGCCTGATTCTACACCAGCCGTTCTGTCACCGTGGTAGCAGACGGTGGCAGGGAAGCATGGTGGTGTTGCCATTTGCGCCGCGCCGGCCAGCTAGCTGTTTTTCCGGTAATGGCATTCTGTACAGGTATGTTGCGCGGGAGCGGTCTTTATCCCCAGCCGGGGGCAGGGGCAGAATTTGTAATCGGATAGCGCCTAGCCACGACCGTCTCGATTAGAGGCCGCGCCCTGCGGGCCTGTGGTAAGCGTGCCAAACTGCCCCGGTTTGATTGGGTCTTTCCCCGGGAAGAGGGAAGATTTCACATTGTGAAATTACATTCCGTGAATTTAGATGCCACGGATCTCCGTGGTATGGGTTATTCTTAAAAGGGTGTCGGAATAGAGGAATTTCTTGTAGGAAATGGTATATATGAGAATGCCACTGAGTTAAGCCGTGAGTTTCTTAGCACGCCCATATTTCCTGATGTTCGCGCGCGCCCTGCGGCGCGTGGTCTGTAGTCGTGCAAAGGGTTTCGGTCGTGTCTTGATGAGCCGTGGCTC
>Ga0315268_10000500_pt1 | contig 46123 bp, 37 predicted proteins | sample C1_top_MG_FD_204535 | JGI IMG/M metagenome (GOLD analysis project Ga0315268, IMG submission 204535) | Sediment microbial communities from Yellowstone Lake, YNP, Wyoming, USA - C1_top | ecosystem: Environmental > Aquatic > Freshwater > Lake > Sediment | place: USA: Wyoming | collected 2017-08-01 | reverse complement strand
CCGCTTGCCCCAAAAAACCCGCCACTTTCGTGATTGCAGCTGTCAGGGTTGTCTTGCCATGATCTATGTGCCCCATCGTCCCCACATTGAGATGCGGTTTGCTTCGATCAAATTTTTGCTTCGCCATAATGAACTCCTTGAATTATGAAAAAAAGGTTTATGCTTTAAGAATTTCTTCTGCCACTGATTGCGACACAGGCGCATAATGGTCAAATTCCATGCTGAACACACCGCGTCCCTGTGTAGCGGACCGCAACTGGGTTGCATACCCAAACATCTCAGCCAACGGAACCATGGCTCTAACTGCTTGAGCGTTCCCCAGGCGAACTTCGATACCTTGAATTAAGCCTCGACGACCATTCAACTGTCCCATTACATCACCGAGATATTCCTCAGGAGCTACAATCTCAACTTTCATCATAGGCTCAAGCAGGATGGGATGCCCCTTGTGTACACCTTCTTTAAAGCCCATTGATGCGGCTATTTTGAAAGCCATTTCATTGGAGTCAACTTCATGATAAGAGCCATCTATCAATTTAACTTTCAAGTCGACAACCGGATAACCCGCCAACACACCGCTTTCGGCGGCTTCCTTAACACCCTTTTCAACAGCAGGAATATATTCCCGCGGAATAGCGCCACCGACTATTTTATTTTCAAAGATAACGCCGCTGCCTCGTTCTCCGGGCTCCATTGAGAAGACCACATGGCCATACTGACCATGACCGCCGGATTGTTTGGCATATTTAAAGTTGATTTCCTTAACCGCTTTCGTTATCGATTCGCGATAGGCAACGCGCGGCGCGCCTACATTTGCTTGTATTTTAAATTCACGCAATAATCGATCCACAATAATATCAAGGTGCAACTCACCCATACCGGAAATGATGGTTTGGGCTGTATTTTCGTCAGAACGGACTCGGAACGTAGGATCTTCTTCTGCCAATTTGTGGAGAGCTTCACCCATTTTTTCCTGATCGCTGGATGTTTTAGGTTCAATCGCGATAAAGATAACCGGCTCAGGGAAGGAAATATTTTCCAGGATAAGCGATTTTGTATCGCACAAGGTATCGCCTGTAAAACTTTCCTTGAAACCAAGAACAGCGCCAATATCGCCGGCGCGCACTTCGGTGACATCTTCGCGGTGGTCTGCATGCATTCGGATCAAACGACCAATACGTTCTTTTTTTCCTTTGGTACTATTTTGTACAGTTTGTGCCTGGCTCAGTACGCCGGAATAAATGCGGACATAGGCTAAACGCCCAACATAAGGATCCGTAACGATCTTAAAAACAAGAGCGCTTAATGGAGCATCATCTTGTGTTTGAATCTCAAATTCATTTTCAGGGTTACCAGGCTCTGACACTTTAATAGACGGAATATCAGCCGGGGAAGGCAGATAGTCAACGACTGCATCTAAAAGGACCTGAACGCCTTTATTTTTTAAGGATGAGCCAGCAAAAACCGGGGAAACTTTATTGGCAATTACAGCCTTACGAAGAGCGACCTTTAATTCTTCCATGCCAATCTCGGCGCCTTCAAGGTACTTTAAAGTTAATGCTTCATCAAGTTCGGCGATCTTTTCAACCATTTGCTCACGGGCTTCTTGAGCCGCTTCTTTTAGATCGGCGGGAATATCGGTGATCTTTGGTTCTTTTCCAAGATCATCTTCATATATGGTAGCCGTCATGGAAAGAAGGTCAATTACACCCCGAAAACCTGCCTCGAAGCCAATCGGAACTTGCATCGGGACGGCATTGGCGCCTAAACGATTCTTAATTGAATCAACTGTCCGCTCGAAGGAAGCGCCCACGCGATCCATCTTATTAACAAAACAAATGCGCGGCACGTTGTAACGATCAGCTTGACGCCAGACAGTTTCAGATTGCGGTTCAACGCCCTGCACTGCATCAAAAACCACCACGCCGCCATCCAGAACGCGCAAAGAACGTTGGACTTCAGCTGTGAAATCAATGTGGCCCGGGGTATCAATGATGTTGATCTGATAGCCTTTCCATTCAGCTGAAACAGCCGCCGAAACAATGGTAATGCCGCGTTCGCGTTCTTGCACCATCCAATCAGTTACAGTCGTACCATCGTCTACTGAACCGATACGATGTGTCATACCAGTGTAGAACATGATACGCTCGGTCGTTGTGGTCTTCCCAGCGTCAATGTGGGCAATAATGCCAATGTTTCTGTATTTTTCAAGCGGATATGCGCGTGGCATTTCTTTCTACCTATCTAAATAAATTTGTGTTGCGTAATTACATTCGATAATGAGAGAAGGCGCGATTAGCCTCTGCCATTTTATGAGTTTCGTCGCGCTTGCGGATCGCAGCGCCTGTTTCATTAAATGCATCAATCAATTCCGAAGCGAGTTTATCGGAAAACGATTTACCGGAACGATCATGAGCCGCCGCCAATATCCAACGGATTGCCAGAGTAGTGCGCCGATCCGCGGAAACTTCAATCGGGACCTGATAAGTGGCGCCACCCACGCGTCGCGGACGGACTTCCATCGCAGGCGACACATTCTTTAAGGCGCTATCAAAAACATCTGTCGGATTTTTTTCGGTACGTTCTTTAATCAAGTCCATGGCGTCATAAATTAAACTCGTGGCGACAGTCTTCTTGCCGCACTTGAGGACATGTTGCACCATGGTTTGAATATTAACATTGTTATAACGAGTGTCGGGAAGGATTTCCCGTTTTTCAGGTTTTGATCTACGCATTCTTGAGTACTCCCTTAAATATTACTTCGGTCGTTTCGCGCCGTACTTTGAGCGACCCTGCTTACGATTGGCAACACCGGTCGTATCGAGCGATCCACGCACAATATGGTAACGCACACCGGGCAAGTCTTTTACGCGACCGCCGCGAACTAACACCACAGAGTGCTCTTGCAGTTGATGTCCCTCACCCGGAATGTACGCCGTAATTTCAATGCCATTGGTCAGACGTACGCGGGCGATCTTGCGCAATGCTGAATTTGGCTTCTTAGGAGTCATGGTGCGGACAATGGTACACACACCGCGTTTCTGCGGCGCACCCTTATCCTGATGTACACGACGTTGCTTATAGCTGTTAAGCGTAAATTGCAGAGCAGGAGCTTTACTTTTAGCTTTTTTATTCTTGCGGCCCTGGCGGACCATTTGATTTACAGTGGGCACGTTCGCCTCCAATACAGATTCTTTCACAAAGACTTTTTGCAAGAAATGAGGCCATCAAGATACAGCAATGATGGCCACATTTGCAACTGCCATTTATTTGGGCGGAATTTTTTGTCGCCCTTTTGAGTAAAGGCTGGTCATTCTAACATGCGGTTATCCGCACGTCAAGAAAATTACTGCTTTTTATGCGCCAGCTTTTCACCCAATCCAAGTAAACCTGTGTCCATCTTTGGTGGATGTTGCTTCTCTTCATCCTTACCAAACTTGACCACATCCCCGCCTTCATTGATCGCCTCAACAGCAAGACCTAGGCTTTGTAATTCTTTGACCAACACGCGGAAAGACGCGGGGATGCTTGGCTCTTCGATAGGCTCACCTTTGACAATTGCCTCGTAGGCATTGACGCGACCTTGCACATCATCAGATTTTACAGTCAGCATTTCCTGCAATGTGTAAGCCGCACCATAGGCTTCAAGCGCCCACACTTCCATTTCACCGAAGCGCTGACCGCCGAATTGAGCCTTTCCACCCAAAGGTTGCTGGGTTACAAGACTGTATGGACCTGTTGAGCGGGCATGTACCTTATCTTCAACAAGGTGATGCAATTTCAGGATGGTCATCACACCGACTGTCACCGGCTGATCGTAAGCCACACCGGTCTTGCCGTTACGAAGTATCTGCTTGCCAAGTGTCGGTAATGGAATATTTTTTTCTTTAGCCACTTCTTGAGCAACTTCAATCACACGATCGTCTGCAACCCTACGAGTATAGCCAAGTGTCTCCATCCACAAGCGCAGACAAGCTTTTACGGTGGCATCATCAACTTTAGGGTCGTGATTGGTTGATTCTTGATCGGCGAGGAGAATGCCATCAGGGTCTTCGTAACCCTTTTCACGCAGCCATTCTTTGGCTGTTGCATGACGCGCGTAGTCTACGTCGTTCAAACTATAGACGTCATATTTCTTTTTACCCAGCCATTCTTCCAAATACAGGCGGCGGACTTCGTCATCGTCCTGGATTGTGTTGGGATCATATTCCTGTTCCTTGAGCCAATCCCATGCGAGTTGCGCCGATTCTCTCCATGCTTGATCCACAAGCCAGGCACGCGCGAGTTCCGCTTCAATTTGCTCCTCACTTGCGCCGTCAAATACCGGCGTGATCGCGCGGAATCCCATGCGCTTGGCAGCCCAGCCTAAATGAACTTCAAGAACCTGACCGATATTCATACGACCGGGAACGCCCAGTGGATTTAAGATAATGTCCACTGGCGTACCATCTTCAAGGAAAGGCATGTCTTCTACAGGTACAACTTTGGAAACGACACCTTTGTTACCATGACGCCCAGCCATCTTATCGCCTGCTGTGATTTTGCGGCGCTGAGCTATGGATACGCGTACCATCATATCTACACCGGCAGAAAGATCGGAATTATCTTCGCGAGTGAATACTTTTACATCCACAACTTTTCCGCGTTCGCCATGCGGCATACGTAATGAGGTATCTTTTACATCACGCGACTTCTCGCCAAAGATAGCCCGTAGCAGTCGTTCTTCAGGCGTTAATTCTTTCTCGCCTTTCGGAGTGATCTTGCCAACCAAAATATCGTTCGGTCCAACTTCAGCGCCGATGCGGATGATGCCATTCTCGTCGAGATCTTTGATTGCATCTTCGCCAACGTTGGGGATATCGCGCGTAATTTCTTCCGGTCCAAGTTTTGTATCGCGCGCTTCCACTTCATGCTTTTCAATATGCACAGAGGTAAAGCGGTCTTCCTGTACCACTCGTTCGGAGATCAGGATGGCGTCTTCAAAGTTACCGCCTTCCCAGGAAAGGAAAGCTATAACGGCATTTTGGCCCAGGGCGAGTTGTCCGCTTTCAGTCGAGGAAGAATCGGCGATAATATCGCCTTTCTTAACAAGCTGTCCTTTCACAACAGAGGGACGCTGGTCAATACAAGTGCTTTGATTCGAACGTTGATATTTTCGCAGTTGATATGTATGGAGTCCGCTGCGCTTCTCTTTGACGACGATTTTACTGCCCGTCACAGAGACCACTTCACCGTCTTCTTCAGCCACGGCGACCTGACCTGAGTCGAGCGCGGCATGATGCTCCATACCCGTGGAAACAAGCGGGATTTCGGGGCGTACAAGCGGAACCGCCTGCGCCATCATGTTCGATCCCATCAAGGCGCGATTGGCATCGTCATGTTCGAGGAATGGAATCAGTGCGGCACTGATTCCCACTACCTGATGAGGAGCGACATCCATATAGTCTACGGCATCAGCATTCTGGAATATAAATCCGGAATGGTAACGGCACGAAATGCGCTCACGCAAGAATTCACTCTGTTCAGTAAGTATTGCATTTGCCTGCGCGATTACATATTTATCTTCTGCATCGGCAGAGAGATAATCTACCTGCGATGAAATAAATGGAATGATCGCAACCTCGACGCCAAGTCTGGCTAGCTTTTTCATCATTTTAGAGTCAATAGTTTCGCCCGATTTGTATAGCGTTTCTTCGGTCTTGGGATCAACTACATCTTCATTCAGGGTACGCCCTTCCAGTCGTTCATCATTGGCAGGTAAAACTTTATAAACTTTACGATAGGGCGTTTCAATAAATCCATATTCATTGACTCGCGCAAACGACGCCAAACGACCGATCAAACCGATGTTTGGTCCTTCCGGTGTTTCAATCGGACAGATACGCCCGTAGTGAGAGTGATGGACATCACGCACATCAAAGCCGGCGCGTTCACGACGCAGACCGCCAGGTCCAAGCGCTGAAAGCGTCCGTTTGTGACGAAGTTCTGCCAACGGATTGGTCTGATCCATGAACTGGCTCAACTGGCTGGATCCAAAGAATTCGCGCAAAGCCGCAACTACCGGGCGGATATTGATCAATGTTACAGGAGATAATCTTTCCTGATCGCGAATAGACATCCGTTCCTTAATGACACGTTCCATGCGGCGCAGACCGATACGCAGTTTATTTTGGATCAGCTCACCCACCGTCTTAACGCGGCGATTACCGAGATGATCAATATCATCCGCTTTTTCAACGCCGTTATTGATCTGGATCATGCGGCGGATCAAGAGAATAACATCGGACTTTGTAACTGTGCGATGCGAAATAGGTATTTCCTGGTCGAGTTTTTGATTCAACTTGTAACGACCAACGCGCTCAAGATCGTAATGCTTCTGATCGAATAACTGCTCCTCAAGGAACTGGCGCGCGTTCTCTATGGTAGCAGGATCACCCGGGCGCATCTTGCGGAAAAATTCAATCAGCGCGGCTTCTGCAAGGGTTTGTCCACGGGCAAGTTTCCACTCCGGTTCCTGCTTAAGCGTGGATGCAATGAACATACGGTCCGGGTTGTTATCCACATCCTGAAAGATCGAGAGTATTTCTTCATCCGAACCTGTTTTGATCGGGGAATCTTTAATGCCATCATCCACTGCCGCGAGCGCGCGCAAGAATACTGTGATTGGCACGGTGCGCTTGCGGTTAAACTTCAGGATGATGTAATCTGACTTGCGCGTTTCAAATTCCATCCAAGCGCCGCGATCAGGTATAAGCTTCGACATCGCCAATGGGCGGCCGGTGGAACGATCGTTAGGCGCTTCAAAATAAACGCCTGGGGAACGAATCAATTGAGATACGACAACGCGTTCTGTGCCATTAATAATGAAAGTCCCTTTGTCTGTCATTTCAGGGAAGTCGCCTAAAAAGATATCTTCTTTTATAGGTTCGGGTATCTCAGGTCCAGCCAGGAGAACCGAAATATACATTGGACTGGAATATGTCAGGTCACGTTCGACACATTCCTCAATTGTATGCTTAGGCTCGCCAAACCAGTATTTAAGATTCCATTGTTTCGATTCGGGACTTCGGCTTGGAAAGTAAAGTCTCATCCCCTTGTTATAAGACTCAATCGGCGATACCTCATGTAAGAGATCGCCGAGTCCTTCTTTTTTGAGTCTTTCAAATGAGTCGAGTTGTACTTCGATCAGGTTGGGGAGACCGAGTTGAACGGGAATGCGTGCGTAGTTCTTGCGGGGCAAAGAAGATGCCATTCTTCTCTCCTGACTTTCTGTTGGATGATTGGATGAATTAAAACAAAACTGCTTGTCCTAAGACAGCGACCCAGTATTATAGCGAAACTGAATAACAAAGTCAAGAACTTTCAAGGGGCAGTTTTAGGAATTGTCATTCACAATCTCAGCGGCGGCGCGCGGCTATCAGCGTGATGTTTGCTTAGTGGAGTCCGCGTAAGATCCGAGGATGAAACGCTGGGAGTGAAAAATCCATCTTACAATGAAAGGGTTGTTCCTGTATAATACCATTCAAATCTTGAAGTTGGAGGAGATATGGGCACATCCCAAGTACTGGTAAATGATAAAAAAGAAATTTTTGGGTGGGCAATGTACGACTGGGCGAACTCAGCTTTTAGTACGACTATTGGCACGGTCTTTCTGGGACCTTACATCGCTTCATTAGCCGCAGATGCGGCGGGGGCAAATGGGATGGCGCGTTTCATGGGCATCCCGGTTGCGCCAGATTCGTTTCTGCCATACTGTATCTCGTTTTCAGTGGGGCTTCAAGTTTTATTCCTGCCCATTCTCGGCGCGATTGCAGATTATTCACATCTTCGCAAAAAGATGATGCAAATCTTCGCCACCATTGGGGCATTGGCAACAATCGCCATGTTTTTCCTGACTGGCAGCTTATGGTGGCTGGGCGGTGTATTGTTCATTATCGCCAATCTCGCGTTTGGTGCGGCGATCGTTTTCTATAATGCCTATCTTCCCGATATTGCCAGTGAGGATGAACGCGATCGTGTTTCGTCTTATGGCTGGGCTATGGGATATCTCGGTGGAGGTATTCTGCTCGCGCTCAATCTGGCGTTTTTTACCTTCAGTGAAAACCTTGGAGTGCCTGGAGGATTGGCGGTTCGGATCAACCTTGCATCAGCTGGCGTGTGGTGGCTCGGCTTTTCGTTTATCACGTGGGTGCGATTACGGCCGCGTCACGCGGCACGTGCATTGCCAACTGGCGAAACCTACTTGAGTATTGGATTCAAACAATTAGGCCGCACTTTCAAAGAGATCAAACACTTTCCCGAAACATTACGATATCTCCTGGCGTATTTCCTTTATAACGATGGTATCCAAACCGTGATCGCAGTATCTTCAACGTTTGCCGCCGCCCCGCTTTTGCGCGGCGGGCTTGCGCTTCCGCAAGACACACTGATCGCGGTGATTTTGATGATCCAATTCGTGGCGTTTTTCGGTGCGCTGTTTTGGGGAAAACTGGCAAAGTGGATCGGCGCAAAGCAATCCATTATTGTCAGCCTTGTGATCTGGTCTGGCGTGGTTATTTATGCATACGGCGGACTATATGGCGAGAGCCGCGTGTCGCAGTTCTTCATTTTAGGTATCTTCATCGCCCTTGTCATGGGCGGCTCGCAGGCAATTAGCCGCAGTCTATTCGCCCAGATGGTGCCGATTGGCAAGGAAGCTGAGTATTATTCCTTTTATGAAGTCAGCGAGCGCGGCACATCATGGACTGGACCTTTGATTTTCGGATTGGCTAATCAAATTTTTCACAGCCTGCGCTTTGGCATTCTGGCGCTCATCTTCTACTTTATTGCAGGCTTGATTATTCTACCTTTCGTGAATGTCAATAAGGCGGTTGCCGATGTAAAGAAATTCGAAGCGGAGCGCGTAAACTAGCCAGTTGAATAGCTTGTGTCGGATGAAAAGTAATTTGAGCGTGTTTCAACTGAAGGGCACAATTACTTCGCAAATGAGTTGAGAGAAAGTCGTGCTGCGTGCTGCGTGTTCCGTTTTGAAGATCTACGAAACACGCAACACGTTTCACGCTGAAAGACTTCAATTGAAATGAAACATACCCAAGTGATTTGAATAAAGGAGAATCTTATGTCTGAAGAAAAAGTTCGCACAGAAGAGTTCCGCGTGGATGGTGAAGAACTGCTTGGCAAAATCAAGAACTTGGTGAAAGAGGGCAACATTCGCCGAATCATCATCAAGAACAAGGAAGGGAAAGTTGTCTTTGAAATCCCGCTGACGTTTGGTGTGGTCGGGGCTTTGATCGCGCCGCAGTTAGCCGCGATTGGCGCCATCGCCGCGCTGTTGACCGAAGCTACAGTGGTGGTTGAAAAATCCGAGTGATAGCGCTTATCACCATCCAATTTAGATCTGCCGCGCAATTTCATCCATAACGCGGGTGCGGATTTGCGCCCACTCGTCGGGGGAGATGGCTAGAAAAGCCGCGACGGCTTGTGGATCAAATTGTTTGCCAGACTCTTCTTCAATGATTTTACGTGCAATTTCATAAGAACAGCTCTGGCGGTAAGGGCGGTCAGAGGTCAGCGCATCGAAGGTATCGGCGATGGCGAATAGCCGCGCCCCTAACTCGATCTCATCACCACGCAGACCAAAAGGATAGCCTGTGCCATCCCACTTCTCCTGGTGGCAGATGACAATTTTGATTTCCTCTTGTAGATAAGGAATATCAGACAGCATTTCATATCCAGCCAGCGGATGGCGTTCAATGATTTTGCGTTCTTCAATATCAAGCGGACCGGGCTTATGCAACACCGAGTCTGGCACGCCGATCTTTCCGATATCGTGGATTAACGCTCCGCGGCGGATGCTCTTGATGGTCTCTTTATCCAGCCCAATTTGCTCTGCAAGTCGGGCTGTGTATTCAACCACGCGGCGCGAGTGCCCTTTGGTTTCGTGGTCACGCAAATCAAGCGCGGCAGAGAGCGCGGCGAGGGTCAGATCGTAACTGTTTTGCAGATCGGAGACAAGTTGCGCATTGCTGACAGCCAGCGCGGCGCTGTCGGCGATGGAGCGGAACAAATCGAGATCGTTCTTGTTAAAGAGTTGCCCGCCGCGCTTATTAACGGCTTGGATCGCTCCGATGGATTTATTATCCAACACCATCGGCACTGTCATCAGCGAACGGGTAATAAAGCCCGTCCTTTCATCCGCGGCACGGGCGCGGCGCGGATCATTCTGTGCATTTTTGATAATGATGGATTTTTTCCTGGAGATACTCGTGGCAACAATACTCGGCGCGGTAAGAGATATTGTAAAATCTTTGAGCGTTTCGGCTTTGGCTCCAGTGGCAAAACGGCATTTAATAATACCCGTCTCTTCATCCACCTGCCAAATGGATTGGGCTTCGGCATTGATGGCTTTATTTACTTCTGCAAAAATACGGGGGATGAGTTCGTCAATATCGAGTGTCTGTTGCAGATAACAGCTGATTTGGTTAAGCAATTTTTGGCGTTTGACCGCGTGTCTCTGTCTTGCATAGATATACGTATTCTGGACAGCGATGGTAATGTGCTTCGCCATACCACTGACAAAAGCACGGTCTTTGCGCGTGAAAGCGGGACCGCGAATCCTGTTAATGATAATCATGCCTGTCAATTCATCACGCGCTACGAGCGGAACAATAATGATGGCGCGAGCAGGCATGTTGAAATAGTTGTAATATACCCCGGCGTCCATCCATTTGGAATGCGGCAAAACGTCCACCATGATCCGTCTGCTTGGGACGGCGCCATAAGCCGCGATGAATTTCCTGGCATACATCGCCACTCCCACCATTTCCGGCGCTTTGGGTCCAATGGCATGCGTGCATTTAAGTCTGGTTTCAGCCTCATTGAGCAACCAGATCGAGCCGCCTTCACCTTTGACGGCGTTACGCATTTGCTTGAGGCTGGCAATCAGCAGGGGTTTGAGTTTAAGCGCGGAACGACCTGCCTGGTCCAATTCCAACAACAAGCCCGGCGTAACAAGCATGTCCAATGAATTATCCATAACCATATCACACCGACTATCCTACCGTCACTTTCTTACGCCATTAAAATCTGGTTTTGCCGTCGCAGGCATCATGGTAGTCATAACACTCATTCATTAAAAAAGTCGTGAGTAGTTACAAATTTGGCAGGTGCCCAGTTGAGTATGGTTGAATTACTGTCAGTCCAAATTTTTCCTCGCTCAATTCCTCACCAAACCCAATCCAGCGCCCTCCGGCAAGGTAAATTTCGCGCCATCATACTTCAATCCTATATATGGATCGTTCTTAATCAGCAATGGACCGTCGAGGTCGGCATAATCGCACAGCGGAGCCAGATGCGCGGCGGCGGTGACTCCAACCGACGACTCGATCATCGAACTCAACATAATTTGCATGTCATGTGCGCGCGCGGTGTGGATCATTCGCAAAGATTCGCGAATGCCTTCGCTTTTCATTATCTTGACAACAACGCCATCCACCGAACCGGCGAGTTTGGCGACATCATGCGAGTTCTTGGCAGTTTCATCGGCAAAAATAGGTATATGGATTTTTTGCGCGCGTAATTTTTCCTTGAGCCAGAAAAAACCTTCCACATCGTCCATCGCCAAAGGTTGTTCGATAAATTCCAGGTCATATTCCATCAAACGCGGAATGATCTTTAACGCATGTTCGCGGCTCCAGCCCGCATTTGCATCCACACGAAGTTTTGCATTCACAGCCTTGCGGATCGCGGCGACCATTTCTTCATCACGCTCACTGCCCAATTTGATCTTGATAATCGGATAGCCAGATTGTTTCGCGCGCTCTGCCATAATTTCAGGTTCATCCATTGCGACGGTGAACGAAGTCAACGGAAGATTCGCTGGCTTCAAGCCAAATAGTTTATACAACGGTTGACCCAACTTTTTTCCCCACAAGTCATGTAATGCCTCGTCAATTGCGGAACGCGCCGCGCGTGAACCCGGCGGACGCCGCGCCAGAACTGTATCCATGTCAAACGGATCGTCGCCGAGATCAGGCACAGACTTCAGATATTCAATAATTCCATTCTGAGTCTCGCCATAATATGGAACAGCCGCGGCTTCGCCAATCCCGTCATCAAGATGGACGAGAACATTGAAGCGCTGGTCGCTTGAACCATGCGCAATTCGAAAAGTAGTCTTTAGATCAAGCGTGATGGGTTCCCATGAAAGTTTCATTTTGCCTCCAATAGCGCGTGGCGCAAGATGTCATCTTGCGCCACATCGCTCCAAAAAATCAAGTACTTTCGCCAGCCATTCATCCCGCCGATCTATGTGAACGTTATGTCCGGTATTTTCAGGAATCCATAACTCGGCATTGGGAATATTCTCCGCGATATATTGCGCGTGTTTATCAGGCGCGTTGACTTTATCTTCCGCGCCCATAATCACCAGCGTAGGACACGTCACGCGCGCCAGATCATCAGGCGAATAATTCGGTTCCGAAATAATCTCCTGCATGGTCAGCCTGAGTAAGTCGCGCCAGTATTCTTTTCCATTCACTTCGCTGTGCGCGGCGATCATTTCATTCATCCATTCAGGTTGTTCACGCGCCACGCGCTCCGCGTCAAAGATAATCGGCTCGCGCTCGATCAAATACTGGGTCACATACGCGTTCGCGGCTTGCGGAATACAAGTCTGCACGACATCGGGATATTCCATCAGAGTCACAAGCGCCACGTTGCCGCCGTTACTATGTCCGATAATGTGCGCGCGTTCATATCCCATCGCGCGCACAAACGCGGCGACATCGCCTGCGAGTTCTTTGAATGAATACGACATCCTGGGATTATTCGACCTGCCATGTCCGCGGCAATCAGGCACGAACACTTTATAGCGCCGCGCAAGCTCAGGGGCAATGGCAGACCAATCCATCAGACCGGTAATGGTCGAACCGTGGATCAGCACAACGGGCGCGTGATCCGATATTTCATCCCCATAAACATTATAATAAATATTGGCGCCATTAATTTCAATGTTGGGCATTTTGCAATCTTAACACACAATTCGGAGTAAAATAAAATCATGAAACCAGACATCCAAAAAATACTCGATGAACTTAAATCTTCCACAGATAATCGCACAACCGTTTTTGATATTCAAATCATTGGGATCGAAAACGGATCGTTGGCTTTGAGTGGACGTTTGCTCGATGAGACGCAACTCACATCTTTGAAGGACGCGCTTGTGCTTCGCTTCCCGGACTTGAAGCTGGATACCGCTTCGATAAAAATCCTCAACCCGAACATTTTCCCGCCAATGCACGTGGCAACGAATCTGACCGGACTTTATGAAAAGCCAACTTTCGGGATGCCGCTTTCCAGCGAGTTGACGTACGGTACGCCGCTTGAGGCGCTGGATGAAAATGGCGGTTGGGTTTTCACGCGCCAATTTGACGGTTATCTTGGCTGGGCTTATCGTCCTTATCTCGCCGAGGGACGCGCGCCCGAAGCCACTCACCTACTGCTTGCGCCGTCGGTTAAATTGCGCGCCGAACCGAATGCAGATAGCGCGGTTATGACGCGCGTGGTCAGCGGTACGCGCATACTTGCCGAAGAAACGCGCGGCGCTTGGATGCGTGTCGCGGCAAACAAAACAGGCTGGATACCATCTTCGTGCCTACGCGCAGTCAAAGACCTGCCGTGTTCAATCGAAGAACGCCGCGCCGCTATCATGGAAGATTCGGCACGCATGACTGGCGTTCCATATTTATGGGGTGGCACGAGCGGAAACGGAATTGATTGTTCCGGCTTGGCGCGTTTGATTCATCAATGGATTGGGATTGATATTCCGCGTGACGCCGATATGCAACACCGCGCGGCAAAACCTGTCGAACCGCCTTTTGAGATCGGGGATTTATTCTTCTTCGGCGAAGGCGATGGCGACCATCATGTAACACATGTCGGCGTCAGCCTCGGCGGCTGGAATATGATTCACTCTTCACGCCGGCAAAATGGCGTTTATCTTGATAACGTGCAAGAGATTGAATCCCTGCGCGAAATCTATATCAGCGCGGGATCGTTCCTGAGGTAAAGCTGTAAAAGCAATTCCCTTAAAAGTGCCTTGCCAATTCCGAAGCATATTGTTTCCCAACGGTTTCTTTATTCTCATCCAACCAGTCTTTCAGACTTGTTTTACAGCGCGGCGCTTCTTTTGAGATCAGCAAGTCTGACATGAGTCCGTCAACTTCCTCAGGAGTAAGCATTACATCATTTACGAAGAGACTCAGGAATTGCGCGGCGAATAATGCAATGCGCGGCGGCATGGGGATCAAGGGGCGCGACATGCCGATCGTTTTTGCGATCAACTCCACAGTTTGCCTGAACGTGAATTCATCGGGCCCGACCGCGTCCCAGATGATGTTGTCAGTCCGATAAAGCGCGTCCGCTGCGAGTTGCGCGAGGTCGTCCACATAAACGGGCGAGATGCGGTAACTTCCATCGCCTGGTAATCCAAAGAGCGGCAGGTGACGTAACAACCACGCGATGTTGTTGATGAGAATATCCTCCTTGCCGAACAAAACGGTGGGACGCAAAATTGCATAAGACATTCCCGACTCAATTACAAATTTTTCATTGGCGGCTTTTCCCCAAAAATACGGCAAATGCGAATCGGCGGATGGATTTGTGATGCTGATGTGGACGATGCGTTTCACTCCAGCCCTTGTCGCGGCATGCACCAGAATTTTTGTGTTCTCCACCGCGCGCGGTTGCGTGTTATTCCCTTTATCAAAACGGATCCAATACGTGTTGACCAGCGCGTCCATGCCGCGTAAATTTTTTATCAACTCTTCTTCATTTGTAAAATCCAGCGGAAATGCTTTTACTTTTCCGTCAAATGGATCGGGGCGGTTTGGATGATTTGTCAGCGTGAACACTTCTTCGCCGCGCTCCAGCAATCGCCGCGTAATATATTTGCCCGAATAAGAGAATGCGCCTGTCACTGCAATTTTCATTTCGACTCCTTATTTCAATATGGATAAAATTTTTGTAACGTTGGTCATTTCCAAACTTTCCAGTTTGATGACGGCGTTTGTCGGGCTGTCAATTGTATCGAAGAAATCCCGCAATTCTTGCACGCGCTGGATGTCCAACGCGGCGGAATACCAGGATGACCAGGAGCAAAATTTGGTTGAGCAGTCATAAATTAATCCGCGCTTTCTTCTTCAACATCAACGGTCAATTTATGACTCGCGGCTTTATCCACCAGCCATAAAGGATGCGCGCCGTTGGGATGAATCAACTGCGCGGGATATTTCTGCGGCTGGTACGCGCCTTCAATAACTTCATGAAGCGCGTGCGCCTTATCCGCGCCGCTGACGAGAAAAGCAACCTGGTCAGCGCGGTTGATGAGTGGCACAGTGAAGGTCACGCGATACATATCCAATTCCGCTACGTACACTTCGGAAACCCAACGTTCAGTTTCGTTCAACACAGGCGTATGCGGAAAGAGCGAAGCGGTATGGGCGTTATCGCCCAATCCGAGAAAAATCAAATCAAAGACTGGCGTTTTGTCGCCAAAGAATTTTTGTAATTCAGATTCATATTGCGCGGCGGCTTGCGTGGGATTTAAATTTCCCTGAACAGCGTGGATATTTTCCGCTGTTAGTGGAATATGATTGAGTAGAGTCTCGCGCGCCATCCGAAAATTACTGCGCGGGTCATCGAATGGAACGCAGCGTTCATCGCCCCAAAAGACATGAACCGCATCCCATTGAATTTGATTGCAGTATGGCTTCGTCGCGAGAATCTCATGCAAACGGCGCGGAGTATTTCCGCCAGAGAGCGCCACACTGAATCGTCCGCGTGATGTGATGGCTTGTTCAGCCACGTCCACAAAAATATCAGCGGCGGCTTGGCTGAGGCGTTCAAGATTATCAAAGACACGAATCATATAGCGCCTATTCGCGGTTCAATCCCGTTCGACACAGGTTGCAGCCAACTGCGTCCATCCTGCGCGATGAGCATTTCTGCGCTTTCGGGTCCCCAACTGCCGCTGGAATAATTCGGAAAATCGGAAGGCGAAACCGAACTCCATATATCCAACACAGGAGCGACTACCTTCCAGGCGCTTTCAACTTGATCAGCGCGCATGAAGAGCGTCGCGTCGCCGCGGATCACATCCAGGAGCAGCGTTTCGTAGGCTTCTGGCGCGGCAGTTTGAAAGGCTTCGGCATAACGAAAGTGCATTTCTTGTGAGCTGAGACGCAAAATTACGCCGGGTTCTTTTGCCTGAAAGCGCAAAGCGATTCCTTCATCCGGTTGAATATCAATTTCGAGGCGATTGGGTTGCCAATCCACACTGGCAGAAATAGGAAAAGATTGATGCGGAACAGGATGAAATTGGATGATCGCTTGCGAAACTTTTTGCGGCAACCGTTTGCCCGTGCGCAGATAAAACGGAACATCCTGCCAGCGCCAATTATCAATAAAAAGTTTCAAGGCGGCGAAAGTTTCAGTGGATGAATTGGGATCAACATCCGGTTCATTGCGATAACTGGAAACACGCTCACCCATTAGCCAGCCAGAATTATATTGTCCGCGCACGGCGTAATGATTCAATTGGTCAGCAGGAATGGGGCGGATGGCGTGCAACACATCCACTTTGCGGGCGCGGATTTCGTCCGCATTGAAAGCAACCGGCGGCTCCATCGCAATTAGCGAGAGGATTTGCAAAAGATGATTCTGAAGCATGTCACGCAGCGCGCCAGATTGATCATAATATCCACCGCGATGTTCCACGCCGACCTGCTCGGCAACCGTGATTTGGATGTGGTCAATGTAGCGGCGATCCCAAATCGGCTCAAAGAGCGCGTTGGCAAAACGAAAAGCAAGAATGTTTTGGACGGTTTCTTTGCCAAGGTAATGGTCAATGCGATAGATTTGCGTTTCATCCAGCGTTTCGAGCAGAGATTGATTCAACGCACAAGCCGAAGCATAGTCGTGCCCGAAAGGTTTTTCAACTACCAGCCGCGTACGCTGACGGTCATCGGTGAGATGCGCCTGTCCCAGATTTTCAACAATGGTCTCGACAATGGTTGGCGGCGTGGAAAGATAAAAGATGCGAATGGCTTTTTCATTCCAGGTTTTATCCTGCTCATTGACCGCGTTCGCCAGATTTTTATAAGTAATAGAATCATCGAAATCGCCAGGCGGACTCAAAAACAAATGCGTGGCAAATTTTTCCCACTGCACGGATTCGGTTTTTCCGCGCCGCGAGAACTGGTCAATGCCAATGCGCATGTGACTGCGCCAATCATCAAGAGTCACCGTTTTGCGGTTCATACTGAAGATTGAAAATTTTTCAGGGAGTTGATTATCGAGATACAAGTTGTAAAGCGCGGGGACAAGTTTGCGCCAGACGAGATCGCCTGTCGCGCCGAAGATAATGATGGAAACGGGAGGAAATTTAGAGTCGTTAGTCATATTATTTCTCGTGATGTCCGCCAAACTCATAGCGCATGGCGGAAATTAATTTATCGGCGAATTCATTCTCGCCGCGCGAACTGAAGCGTGAGAATAACGCCGCGCTGATGACAGGAGACGGAACAGATTCATCCACTGCGGCGAGAACTGTCCAGCGACCTTCACCAGAATCGGAGACGCGTCCCGCAAATTTTTCCAACTGCGGATCTTCGGTCAACGCAGCGGCGGTCAAATCAAGCAGCCATGAGCCGATGACACTTCCACGCCGCCAGACTTCCGTCACTTCTTTCAAGTCAAAGTCATACTGATAATGTTCAGGATGACGCAGTGGAGTAGTTTCGGCGTCGACTTCGCGGTTTTGTTGTCCTGCATTGGCGTGATGCAAAATATTAATTCCTTCCGCGAGCGAAGCCATCATACCGTATTCGATTCCGTTATGTACCATCTTGACGAAATGTCCCGCGCCATGCGGACCGCAATGCAGATAGCCTTTTTCAGCAGTGGAGATTTCCGCACAGCGTCCTTGGGTGCGCGGCTGTGACTCAACTCCGGGAGCAAGCGCCGCGAAAATGGGATCAAGCCTCGCAACGGATTCTTTATCACCGCCGATCATCTGGCTGTAGCCGCGCTCAAATCCCCACACTCCGCCACTGACGCCCACGTCCACGTAATGAATGCCGAGTTTTTCCAGTTCAGCCGCGCGGCGAATGTCATCGTGATAATAAGAGTTGCCGCCGTCAATGATGATGTCGCCAGATTGAAGCAGCGGAGTGAGTTCGCCCAGGACTGAGTCAACAGCTGCGGCAGGCAACATCAACCAGATGGAGCGCGGCGCGTCCAGTTTTGAAACCAGGTCAGCCAGCGAGGATGCGCCTGTCGCGCCCTGTTTTTCCAAATCCGTGACAGCCTGCATGTGGCGGTTATAAACCACGCAGGGTTGTCCGGCGCGCAGCAGACGCAGCGCCATGTTCGCGCCCATGCGTCCCAAGCCAACCATGCCAAGTTGAAATTTTTTTTGAGTCATTTTTTCTCCTTTGATGCTTATTCCTCTGGCTTGAACCATGCCAGCAACTTGTAGGCTCTTTGATTTTGAAAACCAAGTTTATGCGCCAGCGCGACAGAACCTGCGTTGAATTTGGCGCAGTCCCAATATACCCGCGAACCCGATTCCTCGCAGAGTTTGATGAGATGCGCGCAAACGATTGTCGCGAAACCTTGTTTGCGATATGGCTCCTGTGTGGTGATGCCAATTTCGCGGACGCCCATAATCTCCATGTCCGCGTAGGCTTCAGTGACAGTTTTATCTCCGTGAAGAATGCAAACGGCAATTCCTTTTTCAAGGAAATTTTCGATGCTGCTATATCGGCTGATTGTTCCATCGTAATGAGGACTATTCTCCAAAAGAGTCTTGTCCATGCGGTGGATGGAATATTCATCGGGTAACGCGCACAAATACGAAGACAGGTCGCGACTGCCAACGGGACGATCAAACTCAAGACATTCCGCGCCAGCATCCGGGTCGGGAGGGAAGCGGCCTGTATTCGAATCACCATCGCGGAATCCAAGCGCGGCGACTCCATCCTGCCTGAGCAAGTTGACCGCTTCGGATAAAATATCCGCGTTATATTTTCCGCCGCGATAAAGAATCCCATCATCCGCTTCCCAAACCAATCCCCAATTTGGATGCGCGGGATTGTCGGTAAATATCTTTCCGTTATTTCCACCCGCAAGGACAGCCAGCGCGCGGATGCCAGTGGGCATGTTCAAATTGAACATTGATTTCAATTCAGGCGCAACTTGATTTGGGGTAATTTGAATCATGTTTTTATTTTTCGTTTTCGAAATATTTTAGCCAACATTCGCTGATGTAAATTTTTTTGAAACCGATTGCCCGATAAATCGGCAGATCATTGCCAACATACGCCACGGTCGCGCCGAGGGCGGCACAGCGGCGGATGCCCTCCAGCACAGCGGCTTTACCCAGTCCCATGCGGCGGTAATCGGGGTCGGTTGCGACAGGCTCGACATAGGCGAAACGGTTCGTCGGTTCGTAGAACATACCGCAGAATGCGACATAATTTCCGTCCGGCGCTTGCACCGCGATCTTCAAATCGCGCCGTGCTTTGGGCGTATCGAACAACTTTCGGCGGCTTTCAAGTTCCTCTTCACCGGCAGGAGGCTCGCCTTCATGGTTGAATCCGCGCCATATCACGCGATGGACCTTTGACCAATCACATTCTTCCGCGAGGCTGGTGAGATGAAATCCTTCGGGCAGGTTGATTACTGGAAATGGACTCGGAACATCAAATTTACACATCGGGCGCGCGCCTTCGCTGTTCTTTTCATATCCACGCGCTTTGACCAGTGATATGAACACATCATCATTGTCATTGACATAAGCGGACAAATACTTTCGTCTGTCTTTTTTTGATGTGCCGCACAGATTTGTTTCCGCGTAGTTGAGCATCTCCACTTTCAAATATCTGTAGTCAGGATGAAATTGAAAGAACGCCTCTCCCAATGACCATTCATAATGCGCTACAGCGACAATCTTTCCATCGTCTTCCCAAATCCCAACCTTTCCCAGCGATGAACTATCAAGCGCGGGATGGCCGTGCATATACTCCCACATGGGCTCGATCCAGTTGCCATCCGCGTTGTTGGGTTGATAATGCTCGATGAGAAAATCGTCTACGCGTTTGTAATCATCTTGTCCATTGTAATGCCGAAATTTAATGGTCATGGCAATTCCTTGAAATTCCTGTTACGCCTGGTATTGTGATTGCAATTCCCGAATATCGTGAGCAAAAAGATACTCGGCGAATTCAAGATAATCGAATTTATGTCTTCATATTGGTAAATGAATTGCAAAGCGGCAGCGCAAATCGCCTTTCAATACTGTCTCAAGCACATCGGCTTGCAAGGTTTGTCCGAAGATGACTTCCCACGGTCTCTTGTGGTAAGCCGCACTGCAATTGCAAAACGTCGGCGAGATGTTGGACTTGCCCGCCTTGAGTGACTCTTTTACCCAGGGGCAATGGCAGTAGTAATATCGCTTTTTATCTTCATCAGTCTCCGCGAGATATTCCTTTGCTTGATGGGGAATCTTCGTCTCGTAGATGATATTGCCAACGCGCACACCCTGTCCAATTTCTGGATCGCGGCGGACGAACTCGATTACCTCTTCCGTGATTTCCTGATTGAAATACAGCCTGCCCTCGCGCATAATCTGTTCAAGTTCTGCGAGCAAATCCTGTTTCTTGAGAAGCAGGTATTCGTCAATATTCGCGCATTTCTCGAATTTCTCTTTCGCGCCGAGATAATAGTCATCGGGCAGGTCGCGCAATCCGCTGGAAAGGATTTGTTTGCAGGCGTGTGGCTCCGCGCGCTCCAGTCTCTCGATCATTGCCTGCATCGCGGCTGGTTTTGCGGAATTGGGTGTTCCCAACGGGACGAGTTTCGCATCCGCGAAAATTTCATCGCGCCGCGCTTCGCCGAGGACTTCGCCTGTCTTTTTATACAAGTTGTCGAGCGCCTCGCTGCCATCTATCAATTCAAGCGCGGCGAGCATGAACGCGTTATCTTTCAGGAAACGGCCATACAAGGCAAGCGCGTAATAATTGTCGTAGATGTTGACACCTTCGGCCAGCATCATCTTTGAAAAAGCGGCAAATGCTTTGACGCTGGATTCTGTTTTTCGGAATACGTCGAACTTCTCCGCGAACGCGATGAATGATTCGATTCGTTCCTGCGAAAAACTTCTTTCTTCGAGAAATCTGTGAAAGGCTTGAGTGTTCATTGTTCCTCCAAAAATAGACGGGGTAATCTGCAAGTTGATCAAAACCAAGTTTGAGCGCGAGGACGGTGGATTCTTCGTTTTCCCAGAAGCATTCCCAATTGGGCTGCCTGCCCTGCCGTAGACATTCCTCGATCAGCGCGGAGGTGGCGGGCTTGTCCGCGGACGGTGAGCGTTGAATATGGTTTCATGTAGCGAGCCCTTCATCAAGAACTTTTTTTATTTCGTCATGATCGGGTAGGATGGTTTCGATGTTGCGAACTTGCGGCAATATAAATCCGAAAAGCAAAACAAGGACGGACAGAAGTCCAAAGACGATCATCTGTACGCTCATGCCAGCGCCGGGACTTGTTCCTGTTATCCAACCAAATACGTAAGAAAGACTGCCCCCAGATTGCATGGCAGGCTCCATCACATAATCAGCTAACATACCGCCAAGGAGGGGTGTGATCATATCAGGCGCCCAAGTGAGCAGTCGTCGCGCGGTGAAGACGCGTCCTTGCACATCCGGCGCGACTTTTACCTGTAACAGGGACTGTCCCGAAGTCACACCCACCGTGGCAAATATTCCAGCGACCAGACTCAAAGGAATCCAGACCGCAGGTCCGCGTCCCATACCGAAGAAGACTGCATTGAACAACCAGAAGAGTGACCAGCCGATCAGGAAACCATTCAAGCGGCGCTTTGGACCTCCCCAAATGCCCAACACGAGTCCGCCAAACGCAAAGGAAGCCGCGCCAGCCATTTGAACAGAACCAAGTATCAGACTATTGTTTCCTGTTCGGAAAAGAATCATCGGTGTTAAAACGGCGTTGCAGAATCCGCAGAACAAATTCGAGAAGAATACGATGACCACGAAACCCGTCAGGCTGGGACGTTTGAGAATATAAGTAAAGCCGTATAGCGCCTCCTTGAAGATGTTTCCTTCGCCTTCTTTTCCTTCCACTGTCCGGACGGGTTGCGGGACACTAACAATTAGCAGGGTTGCAATGGCAAACGCCAGCGCGCCCAAATCAACGAACATGATTCCCTGAATATGTATCAATGGAAGGAAAAAACCAGCCAGCATGGGCGCCACGACACCGGGGCCAGCTTCAACGAACGAAATCATCCCATTGGCGCGCCCGTAATGTTCCTTGGGAACCATGGTGGTGATCGCTGCTGAATACGCGGGCCAATGAAACGCATTTCCAATACCAATGAGTGCATTGACAATATAGAAATGCCACGTCTGCAAATCACCAGTAAGATAGAGAATCAAAAGACCCAATGTTCCCAAACCTGCTGTAATGTCGCTCGCCATCATCATCAATTTACGGTTGTATCGATCCACCATGACACCGGCGATGGGCGTGAGAAGCAGAAATGGAACTGTAAAGGCAGTGGTCATTCCGCCGAGGACGGTGGCGCTTCCTGTCCGTTCAAATACCCAAATGGAAACGGAAAACTCCATCATTGAGGATGCCAAAATGGAAACTGCCTGACCAGAGAGAGCAATAGCCAAGCCAAACATGCCAGAGAGACGTTTGGGATTGTTTTCAGTCATTGTTCAAAGCATCAGTGATCAACTCGTGAATATCACGCAATGCGATCATAATCAGTCGGATTGTTGTAAGGTCGCAATTTTATACTCATGGATTTTCTCCTACTTTAAATCAAAATTCTTTTTCGTATAGAGCCCAATCCGCGGCTTTCACAAATCCAAAAGATTGGTAAACATCCTCGCGAATGCGTCGTTCGCTTTTCTTCGATAGTCGAAATTAAACGCTACTGCCGGCGAATTTTCTCCAGCATCTCAGCCACAGCGGCGTTATCGGGTTTGATGGATAAGGCTTTCAAGAGACTTGCTTCGGCAGACACAGATTCGCCTTTCTTGAGATAGAGCTTTGCCTGCTCAAGATACGACTCGATGTATTCAGGGTAAACATAGATGTTCAATCCGATCACATCAATTGCCATATCTATCTTTTTTGTTGAAAATAATTGAAGTGAAAGATTAATGAGTTCATCTTCATCGAAAAAAAACTCGCCATCGTTTTTGGCTTTGATCTCGTTGTAGCGCGCATAAGCCGCATCAATACCTCCTTCTATCAACGCGCGGTTGATCGGTATCATCCATGAGACCGTATTCGCCTGCGGTTTTTGATCGAGAAGAGTATCTGCCAATGCCCGAATAATTCGAGAGCGGGAAGAAGATTCCTCGTTGCACAGAAGAACAGCCGCGCAATTTTTCTCAGGCAGAATGAAGAAAAAGTCAGTCCAGCCGAATCCCGCGCCGCCGTGACTGACCGTTCTCACATCCTTGTAATGACCAAGCGTCCAACCAAGACCCATCTCCTCATACATACCGGGAGGCGGATAGCCGCGGTCAACAACCGGCGTCCACATCAGGTCATAGCTCGCGGAAGAAAGAATACTTTGTCCGAGATATATTCCGCGATTCAAGCTGGTAATTCCCCAATGACACATATCCAGAACGGTGGAATGTAAAAAACTTGCAGGCGAATCCGCGCGGTGATAAGGATAAGTGGGGTTGACCTTCATTTCAGGCGAGCGAAGATGAGGAACAGCCAGCAAATCGGTTGGCACATCCGCCAACATAAATGTACTATTCAACATTCCAGATGGAAGCAGGATATGTTCCTGCATATAAGTTTCAAAGGATTTGCCTGATACTTTGGCAAGCATATCTCCCAAGACGTTATAAGCGATATTGCTGTAGCTGAATCGTTCGCCCGGATTGGCAATCAGTTTTCTGTTTCTCAAGCCGCGGACATAACGTTCGGCGGCTCCATCATCATATTCGGGATGTGTCACCAACTCATCGTATTCGTTCTCATCCATATCCGGCATCCCAGATGTGTGGCTGAGAATCTGCCGAATGGTGATTTGCCGATAGCGTTCATCATCCATTTGAAAATAGGGCAGATATTGGACAATCGGCGCGTCCAGGTTGATTTTTCCGCGTTCCGCCAATTGCATCACGGCAGTGGCGACGAAGCATTTGGATACAGACGCCGTGCAGAAGACTGAATCAAGCGTGACTGGCGCTTGCGTTTCCAAACTTTGGACGCCGAATCCTTTGGCGTAGACGATTTCATCGCCCTGAACCAATCCAACAGCTAGACCGGGAATATCCCAACGCGCCATGATTTCTTGAAGAACAGCGTCTAACTCTTTTTCATATAACAACATGGCAAATCCTTTCAACTTTCATTCCGCTTTCTCACTGGTCGAATTGAATACTTTCCAAAAAATGATTGTAAAGATCCCAATCTTCCTTGTCTCCAATATGCAAGAAACCGATCTGGTATAGCTGACCACCTCTGGCAAAAAGATATTTATCACTTGCATATGATTGCCCACTGCGCCTATGCCGGATGTGGATGGCTAAGCTCCCAGCTATTTGCACATCAGCCTCTCGAAAGTCTGCGATGGCAGGGTTTGGATAATTGGGCGTCCACATGTAATGGTCAATCAGCCATTTTTCCAAATCCACGCCTTCGGGTGGGCGAAATTCTTCACGGTTACTCGGATGACTGAACCCGATCATGGGCCAATTATCGCCTCCTATTGAGGGACCAATAATTGACACGCTGTTCAGCGGTTCATCATCTATAACGATGTTTGTATCCGCAGGGTAATGAAAAGTGTAGCCAAATTTTTCGTTCCGATAAATCTTCCAACCATCGCTGGCGAATTCGGCAGTGGCTGTTGGAGTTGGTTCGGTCGCCGCGGGAGATGCAGTAGGAATGGGATTCGCCAACGAATCTCCGGGCTTACATTCGCCGCGGAAGTAAGCCCATTCATCACATTCGCTTCCATCGAGGAAGATGCACACGCCGGATTGACTTCCATCCGCGGCAGTACGAATCTCGGATTTGTATCCCTGTTCCACGCAATAGACCGATGCAGGATTTGCCATGCCTGCTGATGGCGTTGGGCTGGTTTGCCTGGAACTGCATGACGCAGAAAACATAATGCTAATCAACAGAAAAAGTGAAAATAATATTTTACGAAACATTTTGACTCCTTTTTTCCTTTCACTCACCTATGATACCCCACAAGCGAACTGTGCCATCCCAGCTAATTGAGGCGATCAGCGTTCCGGTGGGGTTGATATCAACTCTCAAAACTTCCGCCTTATGACCTTCCAACATTTGCAACATCAAGCCATTTTCAACATCCCAAATCCCCACCCTTTTGTCATGACTGCCTGAAGCAAGCCATTTGCCATCGGGACTGAAAGCCACGCCATTCACGTAATGAGTGTGACCATCCAAAGTAGCCATGAGTTCGTAATTGTCCATACTCCAAAGCCGTATTTTTCGGTCGTCGCTGCCTGTTGCTAATAACCTTCCGTCAGAACTGAATGCCAGATCGCCAACGTGGTTGGGAATGGGCAATGATTTAATTAATTGTCCGGTTTCAGAATCCAGAATCAAGGCGCTGTCAAATGTTCCATAAGCGATTGTTTTTCCATCCGGCGCATAATCCACGCTGAGAACAATCAGTTTGGCATTGCTTTCTGTATAATCCCAAATTAATTCTCCGTTTGAAGTATTCCAAAGATGCGCGCCTGGAACATCGGGCGAAGAAGTTCTATCGAAATTGGCTGACGCCAACCGGTCTCCATTTGGATTGTATGCCAGTTCCCATATCGGGGAAGGAAGCGGACCGATGCTTCGCGTCAACTTGCCTGTTACAACATCCCATAACCTGATGTTATTCGAAAAGCCGCCTGTGGCGATTTGACTTCCATCCGAGTTAAAAGCGACAGCCACTTCATGTGAAGGCGATGACTCAAGCGATAAAAGAAGTTTGCCGCTTTGCACATCCCAGATTGGAATCGTGTTTTCATAACAGACGCCAGACAGAAGTTTTCCGTCAGGACTGAAAGCGACGCTGCACTGGCTAAGTTTGCTTATTTTGAACCCGGGAATTTGAAGCGTTCTGAGCAAACGGACACGTTCAGCATTTGATGAAGTAATTGTTTGTAGCCGCGGCAAAGGCGCGTCAGCGCTTGCAAGCGTCGAGGAAATTGGCGATGGAGTCATCATAGGCGTTAATAAAATCCGCGTTGCAGTTGGATTTATCGGTGTAGAAATCGCAACCGGTCTACAGCCAAGCAACAATAGCGCGAATATAAATACGACAGAGATTCTTTTGAACATATCGCGTCCAGATGGTAACATGATAAATTCTTTCAAATATCACCTTGCCCATTCTACAGCCGGTAGAATCCACTCATCCAATGGCTTATAAAGAATGCCATGTCCCGTGCCTATATGAAGCGTAATTTCATCATGGCGCGCAAGCCCTTTTCCTTCGGAGAATGCGAATAAATCCTGACACGAACCAGATAATTCATCAACAGAGTCGCGGATTGCAAGAACATTTCCATACAGCAACATGTTGTTTTGCTTTAGGGATTTAACGGTATCGGGATCACAAGTCCCCATGACGACAAAATTTATCTCTTCATTTTTAAGCAGGTAAGAGATAAATAACGCGATGCCCGCGCCTTTCGATGCGCCAATGACTGTTATGTTTTTTGCTGGAACGCCTGCCTTTAATAATTCCGTGACCTGTGCCACAACTCTTTCAGCATATTTCATCCCATCCGCGTTCTTTGGTCTTTGCTCGCTGATAACTACAAATCCGTAACTGGCAAGTTTCTTTAAAATTGCTTCATATTCATATTCACCGTAATCAGGACTGACGGCGGGAATTCCCTGATCTTCGATGATTTTACCGTGCAGGTAAAAAAGATATTTTTGGGATGGGTCAATGGAATCCGGAAATGCGTAAGCAGATAGTTCAGAAACCGTTGCAGGCGTGGAGGTCAATTGCTGTGTCGCGGTCGGAATTGGCGTTTCAGGAATGACAGTAGATGTAATTGCTGGCGCTGTTATTCCGCATCCGCTCAGGATAAATATTGCAAGTAAGAAAATCAATATATTTTTCATGGTTGTTCTCGCTCTATGGGATTGTGATTGTAGTCCACATCTCCGGGTTGAACTGCAATACCAGAGATGAATTCAAATTCTCTGCGATATTGGCTTGAAGTAGTTCGATCTTGCGGCAATCATCGGAAAGATCAGGGGGCCACCAGGCAACCTTGTCGAAATTGGGCGGCAAGAGGTAAGCCGCGGCGAATCTAAAAGATTGATCAGGAATAGAAATCTGATATTCGACTTCTTCCGCCTTGGTCATCGAGCCGAGATTTGCCAGCCAGCCATTATTTTCCAGAAACGCTTTCCGTTTCTGCTCATCAGATGATGTGTTCGATGTGACTCCATACAAGTCCCACTTGAAAGGCTGGGTTAATTTCCAACTAGCATCATCGCGTTTAAAAATGGCCGTGCCAAGGGATCCTGAAGAATGCAAGATTGAGATTTGATCCTCATGCTCAAGGCAGACTGATGTAATTGTTAAACCGTCAAAATTTTCGTGCATTCCCAAATATAGATAACCATCGCCCTGCATCAGATATAACTTCCCTCCATTAGTGAATTCCTGTTGCAAAGCTTTATCCCATTCACCGGAAGAGAGAATACCATCCAAGGTTGGCGGATTGCCTTGTGGAATTTCAAGCGACAGGTCGGCAGATGATGCCGTTTTGTTTGTCGCAGGTCTCCAGACCGGTCCTACGTCATCGCCTGGATGATCGGTCAATCGCCTGACATTCGCTTCATCCGCCTGTTCCACATCCAAAACATAAATTTCCATATTATTCCCGCCACGATTGGATGAAAATGTGATCTGTTTGCCGTCTGGCGACCATGACGGTTCTGTATCAGATGCCGGATTGTTTGTCAGACGAATTTTATTTTTGCCATCCGGGTTCATCGAATATATTTCCGCGTTGCCATCTTGATCCGATGAAAAGGCAATCTGCAAGCCATCCGGCGACCAGGAAGTAACGAGATTCCGAACGGGCGCTGGACTCTCCGTCAATTGTTGGCTGGCATCTTTCCCTTGAAGCGCTGATGCTACATCCATAATGTAGACCTCAATATTTCCATCACGATTGGCAGAATAGGCGAGTCGTTTGCCATCCGGCGACCAGACAAGGTTTCCATCTCTGGATACATCGTCCGAGTTGGTCAAGCGTTTCAAATCCGAACCATCAGGGCGGATGAAATAAATATCGCCCTGTGTTCCACTCTCATTCAAGAACGCGATCCATTTTCCATCGGGGGACCAGGACGGTTTTACCAAATATTCATTTGGCAGGTTATTGCTTTTCACGCTCAGGGGAATTCGCGATATTTCACCGGAGGCGATATCTGCGATATAGAGGCCGTTATATTGAAAGATAATCTTTGTGCCATCTGGCGACCAGTTTGGCTCGTAGCCGCCCTTGACGCCAACCGTCACTTTTGTTTTTCCACTACCGTCGCCATTCATAATATAGATTTGCCAATTACTTATTTCCCAGGATGCAAAAACAATCATCCCGCCGCCTCTGCCATCAAGGGGAGCCGGCTCGGTGGGCGTAAAAGTGATCGTTGGCGATGGAATGGAGGGGATAGTTGGACTCGCTGTTGGAGTCTCAGTTGGAGCTGCGGTTGGTTGTCCATTGCACGCGTTCAGCAAGAGCAACAACGCAAGGATAATTCCGCTGATCAGCATCAGGCACAGAAAGTCGCGGCGGGAGTGGATAAATTCTTGAAGGTTTACAGGCATTTTGGTATCCTTTCTTGAATTGGAACATGAACCTAACCAAATGCAAAGAAACAAACTACATCACTGCATGTTCTTCATGGCGTTTCAAATATTGGACTGCTCAAATTATCCAGACATGCATCCTGCGGTTTAACAGGATTCTCGACAAATTTATAAGTAAGCGTTTGCGCGCAAGAATTGCTTTCCATGAGATCATGAGCCTCAGCAGGAAATTCAACGAGATAACCGTTGCTCAAAGTTTCAGTTGCCAGCCGCGCCCAGGCAGGCGATGTGATTGGATCGAAAGCCCCACTTAGCAGCAGGGTTGGGATGTCGCTGACGACAGGCTGATTCTGCGACGTGGATGCTGGCACAACCGGCCAATTCTTACACGTGATGAGCATCTCCTGAGCAATATCATCAAAGTAAGCCTTGAATGGCGCAGAGAGTTGCAGATTCCCTGCCCGGATCGCGTCCGCGCTGGTAAAGCTCGCTTCGTTACTACATGAAACCGAATAATAAACTCCATGGTCTACAGATGCGGCGCTCAGGAAAATATTTTCCAAAGCTGAGTCAAGCAGCGTTTCATCTCCCTGATCCAGTGTCGCTATCAAGGCTGGGATCTTTGCAATCCAGTTGGATTGATAGCTTGAGCGGTAGATGGCTTCAAGAAGACGGAAATCGTTGACAACGACCTGCTGAGATTGTCCATTGAGTGGATTAACGATTTGCACAATGATCGGCTTAGCGGCAAGGCGTTCAAGTAATTTGTAAAATTTGATTTTTATATCAGGATAAGCTTTCTGGCATGCAGGGTCAGCGTCACAAGCCGTGAAGATGGCGCCCCATGAGGCTTGGGCGTTTTTTCCCCGTTCGGCAAATAAATCTGCTTGAGGCGGATAAACTCCGTCAATCACAGCGCTGCGTACAAAACCTTCGCTTCCGTAATCTCGCATATAAGTTAATGCCAGGGATGTTCCGTAGGATTGTCCAAATAAATTAACCTGCTTGTAGCCCAGCGCTTTGATTAAAACATCGAGATCAGCGGCATTGGACTGGGTGGTATAGGCCGTCAAATTAATGCCGCGATTCTCCAGGTCTTTTCTGCAAACATCAATGTGATTCACCTCCCACCCCAGTGAACTGACGCGCTGATCTTCAGACAGACTTTTGGCGTAATCTTCCGCAAGCGATGGGCAATCCAGGCGCGGTTCTGAATACCCTGTTCCGCGCTGGTCGAAGATGATGAAATCACGATTGGGAAACAAATATTGATATCCCGAACCATATGCCGCAGATGCCCATTCCAGCGCGCCAGCGCCGGGGCCGCCATGCAGATAGATCACGGGATCAGGCTGAGGGTCCGAAGGCGACCGGAATACCGCCACATGTAGTCGAATCATCTTTCCATCCGGTTTAGTGTAGTCTTCCGGCACATTCAAATCGCCACATTCCACAACTTGACCGAGGGTCAAAAAGCGGCATTCGGTTTTTTCAAAATTCGAGGATGTGAAAATATTATGCGGCGTTGACGTTGCACTGGCAACCGAAACGGGCGGTACTGGCCAGGCAATATCCAAATTTCCCTGCAAGAAACAGTAAAAATCGCCAAAGGATGATTCGGTCACGCCGGATTGGTAACAATACAATCCGGCAGACAACGCTGATTCTGGCACAAGTCGAGTCACATTATCTTTCCCGTTTGTCAGACGATAACGGACAGAATCGGTTGTGGTGTCGCTAACAGAAAGTAATGTTGGCAGATTGCGGATTATGTTCAGTTCAATTTCTTGACCCTCACGTTTGACGGTCAGTTTGACCTGGCTTCCCAATTCACCTGTCATCATCATTCCAAAGCGATCTCCGAAATCCTCGGGGTTGAGCATCTCTTTGAGCGGTTTATCATCTATGGCGATGATCAAATCGCCTGCCTGCAAGCCCCCAGTCTCTGCTCCCAAGCCCGGTCTCACGCCCTGTACAAGCACTCCACCTAAATTGGTATTCGGTTCAGGGTAGAAACCAATCCCCCCGATCATGCGTCTAAGAAGCAGGTTATTGGGATCAATTGAATCTTTGTTGAACACTACCACTGGAAAGGAATCGTTGGTTTGAGGCAAACCGTATCCATAAACGCTCTCCCGCTCGGTGAGATGTTGGGGCTTTAAGGGAATGGTTTTCCCATCAGCGACTAAAAAGAATCCTGTTTGATTGTTAGACAGGTCCACCGGTACGACCTGAATGGTGGGAGTAGGCGAAACCAAGATCGCAGTTGGGAGTGGCTTCGAAGTGGAGCAGGAACCTAGAATCAAAACCACTAGCGCAGATAGAACTAAAAGGTGCAGATTGTTTTTTGTTTTCATGGCTGGAAATCCTTTCTTTCGATTATTGATCCAGGACTGCGGCTGCGAAATAGTCCCTGATGATATCAGCCGAACTCCTGTATATATTGGATTCGGCTCGCTGGGTGACAACGACGGCCATATCCAAATTTGCATTATCACGAAGAGAACTAAATACAATCACTCCACCCCCGCTGCCGGTCAGGGTAGCAGTGGGTGATTGCAAAGCCTTGAGAAAATCCAACATTGCCCCGCTCAATTTTTCCGCCACATCAGTCTGGAATAGTCTGGTTCCATGTTGGTACCCATCAAGCAGGAGCAACTCCTTCGGTTCGGGTGAAAGGTCATACATAAGCGTGGTATCCCGTACGACAACAGGCGAGTCTTGTTTCGCTGTGATGAACAATTTCGGTAGTGTGAGAACGTCCATCTCTGTCGTCGATATTTTTAGGTTATTACTGGGACCTGCTGCCATCGTACTGGCGAGGATGATCAATCCGATAAATGGCTTATCATCAATTGCCACCCGCAAGCAGGCCGTCCCACCCATGCTGGCCCCGGCACAGACGATCTGGCGATATTGCTGCTCATGGAGGTATTGCACCGCTGCTCGCACATCCTTGTCAAGGAGTGTATAGTCCAATGTACCGCCAGACTGCGCAACGCCGCGGAAATCAAATGTCAGGGCTGTAAATCCGTTTTCAGCAAGTGTCATTGCGAATTGCCGCCAAGTGGTTTGATCTGCACCATAAGTACCCTGATGCGCCAGGATAACAGCTATCTCTCCGGTACCGTACAGAGTCGCCGCTATTTGAACACTATCTTCCGTCTGGAAAGTAACCTGATTCCATGGAATCGGGGTCGGTGATGGGGCGCTCGTTGGAGTCGGCGGAAATGGCGTGGCGGTCGACGTTGGCGCTGAAATACTGCAGCCGATCAAGAGGATGGACACGAACAAAACCGTGATGATCATTCTTGTTTGCCTAGACATAGTTTCATAATCTTTCATTGTTAAATGGTGATGGATCCTGAACCACATTTTATTTTTGTATCCAACTTGGCCAATAATCACCGCGGGCGGTGGAGATTTTTATCTGGCCGCTGCCATCCGAATTCATCATATAGAGCTGGTAAGAGCCTTCTCTGTCCGATTGGAATATTAATCGCTTGCCATCAGGCGACCAATCTGCGTCTTCATCAATTGCTGGGTTATCCGTTAGTTGCCTAACATTTGTTCCGTCTGCATTCATTAACCATACATCCCGCTGGGAAGAGATATTTTTCATTTTTGTAAAAACGACTTGCTGGCCATCCGGTGACCACCTGCCCAACAATACATTTTCAGGCGTTTCCAAAACGGTTTGAATATTGCTTCCATCCGTGTTCATAACATAGATACCGTAATTGCCCGTTTCACGAGAGCTGAACAGGATCTTGTTTCCATCCGGTGACCAATCAGGGAGTTCATCGTCCCATGTATTATTGGTTAATCGAGTCTGGCTGCTTCCATCGGCGTTCATGACGTAAATTTCATACTTGCCGTCACGCGCAGACATAAACGCAATTTTTGAGCCATCCGGCGACCAGGTTGGACCAAATTCATCTTCGGTTGTATTGGTTAATCTGCGTTGATCACTGCCGTCCCGGTTCATGGTATAAATTTCAAAGTTGCCATCCCGGTCTGAAGAAAACGCGATCATCGTTCCATCCGGGGAAAAAGAGGGACAATTATCCGTGGCGGTATTTTCCGTCAATCTGGTCTGCGCGCTTCCATCAGCATTCATGATATAGATTTCTTCTTTGCTCCCATGTCGCTCAGTCTGAAATACAATGTAACCTCCGCCTCGACCATCAAGAGAAACCGGCGGCGTATCAGTCGGTGATGGTAAAGGCGTATCGATCGGTACAGATGACACAGGCGCGCTGACCCACTCATCGAACATCGAGGTCAGGTCGCACTGGCAGTGTTTTTCGGCAAACTGTTTGAATACCGCGGTCGTGCCAATGCCCCATTTGTTCGACTGATAGTAATCGCGCAGGAACTCGTCGAACACGGCCTGTCCCATCTTTTGCTGTAACGCTTCGATAAACAGCGGGCCTCTTCCATAGACAATTGCACCGTACTCCCTGCCTTCGTAGCTATTGGCGGGAAGTCCAATCGGAATCTCCTCACGATTGACACGTTCCCAGCGACTCACCCAGGAGCCGCGATAACTATCCATCCCTTGCTGACCGTACATATCCAGGAAATACAAGCCCGTCACATACTGGGTCACCGCTTCATCCAGCCAGGGCTCGTTAATTTGATCGTTCCCAACGGCATTGTAAAACCACTGATGCCCAACCTCATGCGCCACCGTGGATTCCAGCATGACAGGCGCAGGAAGCCCACTAACCGTCGCTGAGGGATCATACACGGCATAATTGATGCCCGTGATGCCAGGATATTCAATGCCGGTCGCGCCCTGCATTGGTGTGCTGACCACATCGAACTCGGTATAAGGATATATGCCCAGGCGCGCGCTATAACTTTTGATGGCGTTGACCGCCGTATTGAGCGCGGTCTGCGACCCTTCGGTTCGATCCTTAAAGGAATAGCTGTTGACCGTAGTTTCGCCAATCGTCTCGCTGAGGACGACAAAGCGATCGCTGGCGGCCATATAAAAATCGCGCGCCGGTCCAGCCGCGAAGGTCACGGTTTGTTTACCATCCTTTTTGGCGCTACCCACTTGAATCCCGGATGCGGCGATGACCAATGAGTCGGGAGCCGTCACACGCACCACGTAAAAGCTGGCATCCTGAAAGGTCGTATCCGAGTTAGGCGGCAGTTTACCCGCGTGCCAGCCTTGCGCGTCATAGGCCGGAATAGCCGGATAGAATCCGTCCAACACCAGAATGTCATTGAGGTAGCCAAATAGGCCGTAGTTGCCGCCAATTTCGGTGGGCGCCTCAATCTTGAAATCCATTTGGATGACGACGCGCTGACCAGGTTGTAGCGACGCAGTCAATGGAATACGAACAGTACTATTCCCAGATTCATAAAAAGGCTCGACATCCTGCCCATCTACTTTTACCGATGATATGCTGGATTTACCGCCCGCCATGTTGGGAAACAATTGAAAGTAAACAGAATCAAGTGATTTATCTTCCTGATTGGTATAACGCACCCGCTCTTGTCCTTGCAAGGAGGTGAAATCGTCTGCGATCTGAACATCCAGATAATACACGCTCGCGCCCGGTAATTGATTAAGCGCCTCTTGCTCATCCTTAATTAAACCAGTGCGGAAGATTTCGCGATCATCCCAATCATCAACCATAGTGCCGGCGCTTTCTGTTGCCGCAGTCTGGATAGGTGTCGCCTGCGTTAAGTCTTGACTGCAAGCAGTGACAGCCATCAATAGAAGAACAATCATTCCCAACAAAGGTATATGTGTTCGATTTGTTTTCATTTTGTTTTCTCCAGTTTGTTAGCAAATTCATGAGGCAATCTCGCCAAAAGCCGATGTTTATTCCATCAAATCAATGTGGAAAGTATGGACGCGGTCATACTGCCGCCCCATCGTCACAGTCACATCTCCTGTGCTAAATCCATACACAACAGACCATTGTGTATTAGCTTGAGATACATCCTGCAAGAGACTCATCGCATCCCCGACATCAAGACCGCGATCAGTGGTTGAGAGTTGTCCCTCAAGCTTGTCATAGCGCGCACATTGTCCCACAGCGCTTCCGTTAACAGCGCTAATCAAAAAGTTGGTGGCGAGGTGCCAGGGTTTATCATTGGGCAGGAGCTGCAGCTTGCCCTCGTAGAACTCAGCCAGCACGGCACGCCCCGACCGGTCCGCAATGAGATAATGAAGCGGGGGACCGCTGCCCCAGTCAATGTTATAACTTTGCAAAATGACAACAGCCTCATCCACGTTAGCGGCTTGATCAAGCATCTTGCGGATCACCATCAAAGAATCAATCGTCTCTTTATTGGGATCGGGTTTCATGTCTCCGAGTGTAACAGCCGCCATACCGACAGCCAGTCCGCGTTCGTTCATACCGTCGAACGGTAAAAAAGGAGCTTCCAACAAGGCTTTCCGCTGATCGAGAGATAATTCGGTCAACTTATTGACATCACCATCAATTCCCAAGTAAGCCATATCCACCATTGAAACCGAAGCGTATCCATCCGTTGGGTGGTTAAACAACAGCAAAGCAGGACTCATCTCCCAGTCAAAGTTGCGACCATAGAATTTGTCCGCGCCGCCCATCGCCGCGAAAAGTGAACAGCCCCAGGCAGGAGACAGTTTCGCGTCTGCCAACTGACGATCATCTGAATAGGATGAACCCAATTCGCTCCAACCATAATAGTGCATTGTATAGAGCGGGAAATCATCCACTTTTTCAAGACTACTGAGCGTTGCGGCTTGCTGTTCCGATAGAGTTGCTTGTGCCGCCTGTTGAGTAACAGGCACACTGGTCACCATCGCGCCGCAAGCCGCGAGGCTCAAGCTGGCAATCATCGCCAGTCCTGAAAATATGGCGGCTCGTTTAAGATTGAACATCTGTCGCTCCTTTACCTGTTTTATCTCGCTGGAATGCACTTGGCGTGCTGCATTAAGACATGACCCAGCCTTGCATTTCGTTGTCAAAGATGATTGCGCCGGAGTAATGGCGTTCAATCATGTCATGGCCTTTTCATGATTATCTCTTTTAGGCGATTAATGATCTGTCGGGTCAAAACGGGTGGGGATGGAATTGGGTACTTTCCAAACGCGGCCGGCATAGCCATAAGCTCCGGAAAAAAGCTCTTGTTCACCCTGTGTAACGCGGACAATGCCGGAAAATTTATTCCGAGATGCAAGTTCCTGAAAATAAGAATCGAGTTTATCTTGAATGGAAGTCATGGATTTCCTCACGTATTGTTGACTAATGACGTTTGTTCACTTATTTTCTTTTTCCTCTTGCTTATAGATGAATGGATTGCAGATCACCTGATTCAAACGCGACCACCGGGACTTCATCTTCAATCCGCCGGCGAATCTCAACTAGAAGTGTTTTCCTACGTTCGGACAACTGGTCAAAGTCCCAGTACTTATGAAAATAGGAGTAATTCAACATCTCACATAATTTCAGGAAAAGCGGAAAACGGTCCAGCCAGACTTGGTCAACCGATTTTTCCATTGCATAGCCTTTCAGCATATATGTCAAATAATGGATGGAAAACTCACGCCGTTTAACAGTCTCGGAGCGCGGCAGAGGCAGGCAGTTGTAGAGGGCAATAACAATATCGGCGGCAAACCAGAAATAGCAGGCGGCGTCAAAGTCGAAAACAATCAGACGACCATTATCATCGAAGAAGTTGCCATGATGAAAATCGCCATGCACAAGACCGAAGACTTCCGAGTCACGCGGCAGTACATTTAGCCGGGAAAACATTTCCTCGTAGCGCTGCCAAACCAAAGTCTGGTCAGGTGGGATGAGAGCGCGGTAATCCAGCAAGTCGTCCATTTCCCAGCCTGGGCGGCGCCAAGCCGGATCGGTTGGCTGGTATCTGCTCGATAAGTTATGCATCATCCCGAACAAACGCCCCCACTCGACCAGCGTCGGTTCAGGAAACTGGACTACATCTTCATCAGGATACATGAAGCCGGGAACTTTTTCAAAGGCATAAGCGAGGAAGCAAGCCTGCTCATCCAATGGAATTGACTCGATCCAATTCCCAAAACGAGAGACCACCGGCAAAGCCACCGGTACGCCGTTGCCATCCAGATAGCGGATAAAATCAATTTCACCAAGCAGTTGTTCGGCGGTCGCGCCATATATTTGTTCCACGCTGTTGTAAATGCCGGGCGTAATTTTCAGGATGCATGTACGCTCGTCCACGGGACCTTCATAAACGAATGCCGATCCTTCCAACACTTTGAGCGTATTTTTAACAAACCCAAAACGCCGGCAGGCTTCATCAAGGATAATTTCCGTATAACGCAATTGGATTTCATGCAGTCGGTTTTTGTTCATAAGATATTATTTGGCGCAAAAATTCGCAGATGCGCCGGTAATCTTCTTCGTATGCCCAATCAGATTCATTCACAGACTGCCGCGTTTTATGACGCTCCCAATTTCTTTCCCAATTGGTAAGCCTGCTCCATCAACTCAGGTTGTTTCTCAACATCGCCGACATCGCTCGCCGAACCATAAACCATGCCGATCACATCCGCTTTCAGAAAGCGGCACATTGTCTCAAATGTATGAATGGCATTGATACCGCCTGATGTATATATATCGGTATCGCCATATGTCAACACAATACCGATCGGTTTACCCTTGAACATATCTTGCTTGAAATTCCAAATGGCATACCAACGGTCAATGCAAAGTTTAAGTTGCGCGCTGTAAGTGAACCAATAGATCGGGCTGGCAAGAACAACCGCGTCTGCCGCAAGAAGTTTTGGATATAACTTCTGCATATCATCTTTGATAACGCAAACTCCAGTTTCTTTGCAGAAATCGCATCCATCGCAAGGACGGATATCCATGCCATGCAGATAAAAACTTTCGACCGACGCGCCGCCCGCTTCCGCCCCAACTGCGACCTGACCGGCTAACACGGAGCTGTTGCCGCGCTCACGCGGACTGCCTTTCAAGATCAATATGGTTTTGCCCATGACTCCTCCATCAAAAAAAATACTCGATTGTCTTTCCAACGACAAACTCAAGTCCCTGATACATTCTTCAGAAATTCTTCGTTACGCTCGCATCGTGACATTGCGTAAGGCAGTTAATAATAAACCCCACTTCCATTCAGGAAACGGGGTTTGTGATTCTAATCCATCAATAGGCAAAAATTATTTGTATAGGTCCTTATCGTCGTCCCTTTTTTTCTGTGTAACGCGGTAAGCCGCCATGGATATAATACCCAGAAAAAGACCCGATACTTGCGAACCGTAGGAAAGGAAATTCAAAAAGAACGTGGACTCCACCAATTTCAGCACCATCAAAAATGGCATAACCACGCCGAAAATCATCAATAGGGTGGCAATGATAAAGAGAGATTTCGGATGTTCCATTAACATTTTTACTCCCTTCGCGGAACGTCCCGAAAGTTTTTCAAAAAACCTTCGGGACGACGCATAATATTAGTTTTTATATAACCAGCATGCCACAAAATGGCCCGGTTCTGGTTCAAAATCCGGTGGAAATGTGACTTCGCAAAGACCAGAAATCATCTTCGGGCAGCGCGGATGGAACCGACATCCGCTAGGCGGGTTTACGAGACTCGGCGGTTCGCCTGGAGGAATTTCTTTGAAGGTTTCAGCATTTTTAGCGTCTGGCTCGGATGTGCCGGTAAGCAAAGCCACTGTATAAGGGTGCAAGGGGTTATCAATCACATCCCGCACGCTGGCTTTCTCAACCAAATTACCTGCATACATGACAAAGATACGCTCGGAGAAATAACTGACTGTGGACAAATCATGAGTTATGTAAATCACAGACAGATTATGCGACAACTGTAAACCGCGCAGAAGTTTGAGGATTTCCACGCGCACAGATGCATCAAGCATCGAGACTGGCTCATCAGCTACGAGAAACTTTGGTCCCATAATCATGGCGCGAGCGATAACCACGCGTTGCTGTTGCCCACCGCTGAGCATGTGAGGATATTTCTTCAAAAAATCACTCACTGGAGTGAGCTTCACTTCTTCCATGGACTTATGAATGCGCTGGATGCGTTCTTCTTTATCTTTGACGCCGCCAACAAGAAGCGGCTCCTCAAGAATTTTTTGAATGTTCATGAAAGGAGGCAACGCTCCATACGGATCCTGCTGTACATAACCGACTACATGGGAGTGATACCAGTGCATGCCTTTCTCATCAAGTTTGGAAAGATCCTTATCATCAAAGGCAATTGTTCCCTCGGTCGGCTTATAAAGTCCGAGGATTGCCTTCATAAGGCTCGATTTTCCACAACCGCTCTCACCCACAACAGCAATTGTTTCACTATCGTGAACATCAAAAGTAACGCCGTCCACAGCTTTTACATATCCTACATGACCAAATCCAAATCGTTTCAATTCAAACCAAACACGCAAGCCGGCAATAGACAACACAACTTTTCTTGAACCTTCTATTTTCTCAACATCTTTTGCTTGGGAAGCAGACATAATAACCATGCTCCTGACTCAGGAATATAACCAGCATTTGACCTTGCGGCCATCTGTTTCAATCACGGGAGGATCTTCCACACATTTTTCGAACCGAGCCGGACAACGATCAGAAAAACGACAGCCTTTCGGCAGGTTTATCAGGCTGGGCGGTCTGCCCGTAATGAATTCGGGTTCTTTATCTCCGTGCAATCTTGGCACACTTGCCAAAAGTTTTTTGGAATAAGGATGCTGAGGACCATCAAAGAATCGGTGGGCATCACAGACCTCAACAATCTGCCCAGCATACATCACTGCTACATCGTCAGCCAATTCACTGGATGTGGCGATGTCGTGAGTAATCAGTATAAAACTGATACCCAATTCTTTTTTGAGCCGTTTCAGGACGTTGAAAATATTCGCCTGGGTCAACACATCCAACGCGGAAGTCGGTTCATCCAGAATGATCAGGTTCGGGGATGTGACTAGCGCCATGGCAATCGCCACTCGCTGTCTCATGCCACCGCTTAATTCAAACGGATAACGGCTGATAAAATCATCCGGAACGCCAACATGCTGGAACATCTTTCGCACCAGAGATATAGCTCCGGCTTTATCCACGCCAAGATGAACAATCGCAGGTTCAGCCACTTGTTCACCGACTCGGATCACAGGATTCAACGCGTTCATCGCGGCTTGCGGCACCATGGAAATGGAAGCCCATCGAATATTCTGGCGAAATTCTTCTTCAGTGAAGAGCATAACATCCTGCCCATCAAGATATATACTGCCGGAATAAGTACCTGCATTACGAGGTAAAAGACGTAGAATAGCCTTTGCCAATGAACTCTTCCCACACCCCGACTCACCTAAGATCACAACCGCGCGATTGGAGTCTAGGCTGAAATTAACTCCATCCACAGCCTGAATCGGACCCTGAAGAGAGTTGAAATACAAAACTAAGTCTTCTATGCGTAAAAGTTTATTGTTTTGTGTCATGAGTTTTATACATCCCTCAATCTCGGATTGAAGATACGATCCAGTGCGAATCCAAGCATTGCAAAGCCCAATCCCGTAATCATCAACAATACGGCCGGCTCAAGTACCCAGTAATATAACCCGCGATAAAGCGCGCCATCCGCGAAAGCATCGTCAATAACTTTCCCCCATGTAGGCAGGACCGGGTCGCCAAGTCCAAGTACCGCCAGCGATGCCTCAAGAAATACGTAGCCCGGGACGGAGGAGACCAGCGTCGGAATCAACAAAGGGATCATTCGAGGAATTAAGTAAGAAAAGATAATACGTGAACTCGAAGCGCCGTACGCTCGGGCAGCTTCAATATAACTTGACTCTTTGGATTGCAGGAAAACGGCGCGATAGCTCTTGATTGATCCGGAGAAAATGCTCAACAGGATGGTAACGCCCAACATTAACCAGATACTACGCGAGTAAAATGTACCCACCATGATCAAAATGGCTAAAAATGGCAGGACCAGATTGACTTCGGTGATGCGCTGAATCAATTCATCCACCCAACCGCCATACCAGGTGCCGATTGCGGCGATGATCATGGTCAAGAGCGCCGTGCCAAGCGCCGCAAGCAAACCAAATGCCAGCGCTATTGGCGTACCATATAACAAAGGTAGGAGAAGATCACGCCGATATTTATCGGTGCCTGCCAGCCCAAAAAGACCACCATGTAATACAAATTTAACATTAATATCTGAAGCCTTCTCAAAGGTTGTCCCGGTTATTATCAGTTGATACTTCCCTTTTATCGGCGTTGGATTTTTAGCCGTGGGGTCGGCAAAGAGAGCCTGCATAATTTTTTCAGTTTTCAAACTTTTCTGTAGTTTTGGGTCTTGCGAAAACCGGAATGTTCCTTTGCGGTCCACCGCCATATTAGCAATCTTGATTGTTCTACCATCCGGGGTAATCCAGACAATGGATGCAAATGGCAGTTTTTCATTAAATGTTGTCGCGAAATATAGAATCATCTCCTGTGGAAACCCATCATATTCATAATCGAAAGAGTATGCGATATCCACGGTAGAAATATCCTGACTGTTGGGTGTAACGGTCTTCGTCATACTCCCGTCTGCATCTGCAGTGTCCACTATAAACGACACCGGCTCCTTTTTGCTGGAGAAAAAGTTGTACCAGATTGGAGCGGCATATTTTGGATTTTGATACCATACATCTTCCCCCCCACGCCAGAGACGAATAGCCTCACTGTATGGAATCGTGGACAACGTGTAAATAGAAATACCTATCAGAAGAAAAATAATCGCCGCCCCCAAGATAGCCGATGGGTAACGAAAAATGTCACGGATCGAGTTCTTAAGCGCATTCATTGGGAACTCCCAGAACCGACTTTAACGCGGGGATCAACCAGGGCATAAACAAATTCAAGCAGAAAGACGGTAAATGCCAACAAATAGGCATAAATAATCGTAGACCCAACAATCACCGGTGTATCATAGAGACCGATAGCTCGAAAGATTGTAATTCCAAGCCCGGGCCAAAGAAATACCGTCTCAGTAATCGTAAATCCGGTCCATAAAGCGATGACCAGGAGAGCAAAATCTGTGATGATGGTTGGTAGTGTGGGGCGAAGAATATAACGACGCTCAACATCCCGCGGCGGCAGTCCCTTGGCTTTAGCCATTTCCACATAATCTTCGCTGGAATAGATGAGGAAAAAAGTCCGGTAGTGGTAAATACTTAAAAACATGGCGCTGGCGATAATAGATGATGCTGGCAGGATGAGATGCTTCAAAATATTTAGACCATAATTAAACGTATTGTCTGGCGGGGGCGAATCCACCAATCCTCCGAAAGGCAGGATTCTAAAAACCGCGGCAAAGATTAAAATAAAGAAAATGCCGTAAAACCACGGGGGGGCCGCAGAGGTCGGCGAAAGGGCAATAGTCAACTTATCCAGCCAACTACCGTATTTTCTTGACAAAGATAGGGCAATAAAAACACTGCCAAAGAATAAGATAAGTTCGGACGTGCCTGCCAGGAGCAAAGTAGCAGGGAGACGCTCGAGAATAATCAGGCGCACTTCCTTGGAACCATTATCACTTGTCATGTTCAAGGCGCGGCCCAGGTTCAAAGTGAGGGCATTGCGCAGATACCTTACAGAGCGAATCACAAAAGGCTGATTCAAACCCAGACGCTCTTCCTGCGAAGCTATTTTTTCCTGAATGAGTTTCGCACGCACTTCGGGAGCCAGATTGCGGAAGGCTGGATTTGCTATCATGGATTGCGTGGTATTATCGCGGATTTCGTTGCGCATGATTGTGTCCACATATCCGCCCATGTTCGCGATCAAAATGGTCAGATAAACGCCGATCGTAACAGTAATCATCATTGTGACAAGCCTAAAGGCTGTATATTTCGCCATACGCATGAAGGTACTGTTCCCAAACGCTTTCTTGGAAACCGGTGAACTGTTTGCCGGTACGGCTAGGGGTTCTGTGGTCATATTTTCCTCACGCTGTTAGAAATAAGAGGGAGGGGCAAGGGCAAGCCCTTGCCCCTCGGTATATCAACGAACGAATCTAAAACTTACGGCACAACCACGTAGTCAAGTGATGTGAATGCCGGTATGGCAACGGGGATAAGTACCGCCGCCACTTCGATCCTGCCAGAGCCAGCTACGAGCTTGGCGCTTACATCAGCAGGCACGGTGAGCGTAAACGTACCTTCACCAGAAGCAACTCCAGCGCCTACATATACAGTCGCGCCTTTATCGTCATAGAGCAGGAATTTGACTTCCTTGACATCGGCGCTCGAATACGCAGAGCCGTCGCTCTTCTTGGTCAAAGTAACATTAAACACAGATTCGCCGCCGATCTTAACCTGAGCGGGACCATCCAACGCGGCTTCAGCGAGAGGAGCCTCGCCAAACTTGGACCAGCGGTCAGCCAGATCAACATAATCGGGGTTATTCTTCACTACAGCAGACCCAGCGTTAAGGTCCACAGAGGCTAAATAGTAAGGACCGGTACCGTCCCAGAAATGACCACGAGCGGTGTACCAAGTCTTAAGGGCGGTATATCGAGCAGCCGCTTCATCAGCCGTAAGGTAGGCGCCCATGGTGGGAGCGTACGGAATGGTCTTATCGGTGATAGCCGTATCCAGATTCTTTGCCAGGATTTCCAAGCTTGGTCCGCCGATGAAACTGGTCCATTCAACGGTATTGCGATCGGCTCCACCTGTTCCCCAAGCCAATTCCTTATTCGCAACAGCCATATTGCCAACGGCGATGGATTGCCAGGGGGCTTCGCCATAACCGTATGAGGGCCAAATAAACGTAGTTGCCGGCATCGTAGACGCATTCAATTCCGCATCTGAGTAATAATTGTCGTCATAGAATGCGATGGTCAACGGGTCGGTGGATTCGATCTGTAAGCCCTTGAAGTGGGTCATGAAGGCTTCCAAGTTTGGCGCAACATCTTCATCGTAAATAGCGCTATCCGGTTTGCCCTCGTCAAAAGCCATGATCATTCCCATGACAAAGTCGGCTACAGAAAGATTACTGCCATCGTGCCATTTCACCGTTGTGAACAAGTCGGCTGGGTAATGGACAACAACCTTCACCTTAGCAGTGGCGCCATCGGGGAACTTCTCGCCGGCGGTGATGAATTTCTGAGTCTTGGCATCCCAGTCAACCCAGGCATCTGCTGGCACATCAATCTTATCGGCTGTGGCTAATTTAACCCAGTCGAGGTTCGTGGCAACCGGAAGACCGGTCTGCACGGTCACATCAGCGCTTTCCGCGCGAAGCGGATGGGAAAGACCGGTGTAAGGATCGGGCATGAAAGCGCGACCTGAAGTCGCATTCTGTACGAACGCGCTGGTTACCCAGTTGGCGCCGTCAACAGGATTCCACGGATCGGTGAACAGAGTAGCCGTGGTGGCGGATTTTACTGCGCCGCCTTCCTGTCCCTTAATGCGCAGGTTAAAGGGAGCCATAAAGGTGGTTTCAACACCAGCGCCCACGTCAGAACTTACCTGAAGTTTACAATTGAACGGGGCATAGGTCTGCAGGTCAACCGTCCAAACCTGGAGTGAATCCTCAATAGAGAGCGGAAGCGCTTTGACCATCAAGTCATGGCGTTCCTGGAGACTGGCAAATTTGCCGTTCGCCAAAGCATCGCCAACTTCTGTAAAAGCGGGGTCAGATTTGTTTTCGAGGAACAGCGGTATGCCTTGAGGACTATCAGCCAGGTACATTTCCTGGAAGATGGTCTTCTCGTCGCGAGATAAACCACTGGAACCCCAGCCGCCCGTGTATAAATTCCACAAGCCATCCAGCGGGTTAGATTGAATCCAGAGGGGAGAAAGTTCGGAGGATTTCTTTTCCTGGCGGTCAATTGTGAAACCAAGAGCTTCCAGTTGTTGGGCAAAATATTGACCCTGTGGCAGGCGTGTGCCGTCGCCATCGTTACGGATCAGGAAGATCAGGGTAATGGGCTTGCCACTGAACTGCCATTTGCCGTCCGCGCCCTTTGTAGCGCCCATAGTGGTCATTTCGGCGTCAACGACTTCCTTGGCTTTATCCAGATTGTAAGCATATTTGGCTTCAAGGCCGCGGGCAACATCAATCACGCCGGTATAGTCCACCAGTTGCGTGGTCAATGGGAGGTACTTCGGCAGAGCGCCGCCGGCATAGATTTCCTGATTAATGTAATTGCGGTCAATCGCCCAGTTCATCGCTTCGCGAATTTTGCGATTTGAGAAGGGGTTGAGTACCTTGGTGTCAGTGAAGACTGCCGGATTAAACAACATGCTGTAGTAGGTGCCATATGACTGTGTATAGCATAAATTAGCGGCTTTGATCTCGGCGAGTTTGTCGGAAGCCAAGCCATAGCTAAACAGGTCAACAGCGCCAGCGCCAATCTGCGTAATAACCGATTGTGCATCAACGATTGAATAATCAATCTCGTCTAACCAGCCGCCGTGACGAGTGGTTGCGGGCGCTTCGGTTGCAACAGGAGCTTCCGTAACAACGGGCGCTTGCGTCGCGGGGGGTTGGGTCGCGGGGGCGGTACCACCGCCACAGGCAGAGAGGATCATACTGGCAATGACCAGCAGACCCAAGACTAACATCGAACGGTTTCGTAACATGATTTTTCTCCTCCAAGAAGAAATGTTAGGGTGAATTTTTAACATACTTGACTTTATCAATATTCACTGCGTACATCATATTATTATATTATTCTTTAGTATCAGCCTCCTTCTTTGAAATTTTAGTCCGCCATTTGTATCTTCACAATCATTGGCAGACAGATAAACGCATCCGACCAGCCCAAATTGAGAGCTTTGGCTAGTTCTGAGATTAACTCAGCAAGTGGAAAGTGTAGCCATGCGTTTATCGAATTCAACACAACCGGTTTTAACAAAGCGCTCATCGAACTTGGTTTCCAGTTGGGCGGCGGATTCTCCGGGGCGCGTTGCTTGTGAAGTTGACAATATATCGCCAACTTCCGCGCGTTTTCTTCATTAGGTACCGCTAAGATCAAGGGCTTCGAACATGCTAACAATAGTTTACTCGTCTTTGCCTTTTTTGGGAAGCCATAATTTTGGCATGGACATGGCTTTACCAAAGTCGGGAAAAGGGTGAGGTAAGCAGTAAAAAAGCCTCGGAGATATGAGCAGCAAACCAACGTCGGGCTTGAGCGGTATTTTGGAATTTTGCTTGTCGAGTGAGAGCG